>Ga0126342_10023716_pt1 | contig 10009 bp, 7 predicted proteins | sample Cyp1metagenome_FD_92528 | JGI IMG/M metagenome (GOLD analysis project Ga0126342, IMG submission 92528) | Coral microbial communities from Lord Howe Island, Old Settlement Bay, Australia - Cyphastrea 1 metagenome | ecosystem: Host-associated > Invertebrates > Cnidaria > Coral ... | reverse complement strand
GTGGGGGGGTGTGATAACGTTCTTGGCGTCTGTCTCTAGATGATCGTCTTTCTTCTATGACGGCATGCAACGCTAGCACCGTCTCACGTACTTGCTGGCACGCCTTGGATGCTATGCTAGCACACGTCTCTTATGAACGTCTCTGCACATACTCTTGTGAAATGGGTTTGGGGGGGCGTGGGGGGGTGTGATAACGTTCTTGGCGTCTGTCTCTAGATGATCGTCTTTCTTCTATGACGGCATGCAACGCTAGCACCGTCTCACGTACTTGCTGCCGCGCCTTGGTGCTCGTTGCTACAAAAGAATGTCCTCAACCTTGAACCTTCTTCATGGTGCGGTGAACCATTCAGCTGGCCAGTTTACTGGTGAACTGAGACGAGGAAGAGAAGTCGTTCAAGTACATACCGGAACAATTGACCAAGTCTGGACTGGGTGCAAAGCATTCATTCCAAAACAGCTAGGAAGCCAGTCAGAATTGATTGAGGTTTACTTGCGCGCGTTCCAGTGGAGGTATGTCAATCGCCTCACTCTGATTCGCACGAAGACAATCAACCAGCTCAACTTGCTGCGAAAGTGAAGAAGAAAACAAAGTGCGCAGTCTGTGTTGTGATGGCTGTCATTGGGAAAACAGCACTTTGAAGAAATGCATGAACGGCACCACAGCGAGAATGAAAAAAAAAAGTAAAACCACTCTAAATGCGTACTGATTTCGACAAATTTTGGACAGAAATGATGATGAATGTGCCACGCAGGCCACGTTTTCTCTTTCCTATTTTGATGCCATGACACAGATTGTGCGGGCAGAGCCTATTCCAAACGATGTTAAATTTCACATAATTCTCGGTCAAAATTGGATGAAGACACAAGCGAAATATGATTTTGTCCAAAAACACCACCCAATTTCCACATCATTTTGTGCATGCTGCACAAAAACACTTGATTTTTCCCACACGAAATAAACTTTAAGTGATCCTGATGATGATGAAATTGAGCAAAACGCACGTACGGAAAACGGCGCGACGGGTTGCTTGTGTTAAAATTTTGTTTTTTTGTTCAGATTCTTCTAGAAGTAGCTCCCTAGTTTTAACTTCTTCTGGTTTGCGATTGAGGTCTAGTTCCAGCTAGGGTTATTGTTTGGTTTTGTTCTAGTTTGAATTCGGGTTCTAGTCCTTGCTAGGACAGTACCTTGCTCTTTTTCAAGCTTTAGACTTTATCCTAGCCCTAGCTCCAGCAATGGCTTGATCTTGTTCTAGCTTTAGGTTGAAATTTAGTTGTAGCTCTAGCGATAGCTTTAAGTTGAAATCTACTTGTACCTATAGCTATAGTTTTAGGTTAAGATCTAGTTGTAGCATGTTGTAGCTAGACCTGAAATCTCCTCTTCGACGGATCTTTGCTCTGGCTGCCCTACCTCCCCCCTCCCCCTTTCGCCCCTGCACATATATACTATAGTCTGGTCTAGTCTAGTCTACTGTTCTACTGTAGTCTCAAACATATAGTCAGTCAGGCAAACTAAACATTGACTTGATTTACATCATCATCGTCTAGGTGTTCATCCTCATCTTTATCATCGTCATCATCATCATCATCATCATGATCATCGTCTTCTATTTTTCTTTCTCTTCTTCTTCTTATTATTATTCTTCTTATTATTCTTCTTTCTTCTTCTTCTTCTTCTTCTTCTTCTTCTGTTCTCTTCTTTCATCCTCCTTCATCATCACATCTCCGTCTTGTCTTTCGTTGCTCCGGCTCGCCCCTGGGATGCGGCATTTTTCCACGTTTTCTCCACGTTTTCTCCACGTTTTCTCCACGTTTTCCCCACGTTTTCTCCACGTTTTCTCCACGCTTTACTGCCCGTGCCAAGCAGAAGTACGTTCTAACATGCAACTGTTGAGCCAACCACTTTCCATAAGCACCTGCAACTCCTGCCCTTCCTCTGCACTCACGGCCTTCTCCGCATGCACTCTCACAGCCATGCCCCTTGGATCTACCAACTTGAATCCTTTCTGTTCAATCTCCTAGGTCTTGCACAAACCAGCTTCTACACAAACCAACTTTTCTACCAACCAGCTTCTACTACGCAAACCACCTTTTGCACCAGCCAACTCTTACAGAAACCACGTTTACACCAACCAGCTTTACACAAACCAACACTCAGACACACCCGCTTTTACACAAACCACCTTTTACTGCACCAACCAGCTTTTACAAGCCAGCTTTTACACATATCTTGTTTTTACACAAACCAGCTTTTACTCAAACCACCTTTTACACCAACCAGCTTTTACAACCCAGCTTTTGCACACACCACTTTTTAGACAAACAAACCTTTTATATACAACAACCAGCTTTACACAACCCCTGCTTTGGGCCTGGAGGAATGCTGCAGGCTGTTAAAAAAAACCAACTGACCCAGTAAAAACCGATCAAAATCCATTTCAAACCCATATTTTGCTGCACCATCCAAGGTTCCAAGCGTGGACACTCCTGGTCCTGCGAGCGCAACTTGCAATGATTGTTTGATTTTGGTAATGGGAATATGATTAGCACCGAAAGTATCCACCAACACGTGCTCAATCTTAACCAACACTTCTGGAGAGGTGTGTGTGTGTGTGCGTGTATATATATATAGTATGATGTATGAAGTGTTTTTTCATACTGGGAAGCTTAGCCATCAATTGGGATAAAATGGGATATAATTGGATATATGCATATGTATGTAGTCAAGGATGTTATATTTGAGTTTGTCTCAACATAGGCTATCCTCAATTTCAAAGGATTAAAACTCCATTTTGTCCATTAGATTTTGGGCATACCCATTTTGGCAAACCCAAATGGCCCAAATTTGTAGTTCCCGGGATCCGGAGTCTTAAACTCTGAACATCTCTGAAGCAACGTTTGACAGAACGTCTTGTTCAATAGCAAGCATGTCTTTCCGGGCACCAGGTTACTCGTTCTGTCACAAACAGAATCAAGCCAAAGAAATGCAAGTACGCCTTGTTCTAAGCACCCTGATGGCTTTCCTGTAATTTTATTCCTCTTTTGAGAAGGATAGGTACAGGAGAGGATAGGGACATCAGGGACCCGAACCAGGCAGGTCTTTACCCTGAGGGATGCAAAGCTTCTTAGATGTCTACTGGAATTAGTGGTTGTTTACTGGTGTCTACTGGCATATCTAACCAATAATGACCTACAATATGATATGTGGGTGTGTCCAAAAATGGGGTACAGTATGGTACAGTACTATACCCCCAGTAGCAACTTGAATCGGGGTGCTGGTGATAAAGTATTGAGTTTAGGGGCACCCAGTTTTCAGTAAAACCCGTCACTATCAACCCTCCACTCTGAGAGAAAGGTTCTTGCTTAGTCATCTTACGGCGATTCTCTTTTCCCGCTGCTTCTGTTCCCTTCCCAGCAGAACAAAGGTATGGGAATCTTGAATCCGGCAGAAAGTTTGTCTGCACCCACCTGAAAGGGAGATGAGCCCAGGAGAACAGTCCTCAAGAAGTTCACAAGATTCGAGACGTCGGCATCCTTCCACTTCACTTTGTAGGGAACATTGCGGGCCAACCAGGCTACATCTGCGGGTCGGAGTACCTGTCCACACCGCCATTGGGCCGTTTCAGATGGATTTTGGTCGCGCTATTAGGTACTCAAATATGGGATGGACTTAGATCCCCAAGACGAGCAGCCAATTTCCGGGTCACAAGGTCTTAAAGGTTGACCCATACCGACAACTTCATGCTCTTCTCTTGGGAGCATTCACCCACACCCAGCATTCGCACCTTCGTATCCCGGTGCGCAGTAGACAGTGCCTCCAATAGGAATGCGAGATCCACTGATGGTATTGCAGCCCTTCACAATAAGATGACTTAACCTCTCGTAAGCCAGGCCAGATTGAAAATTAATAACGACCTCTTGACCAGATGGTTTTTAGAGCTATCAACATAAACTTACAGGTGCTTAGTAGGGAATGGGGGGAATGATCCATAAGAACTATGAACAATTATCCCATTGCCCCATTCCCAACGTTCAGCACCAGTGAAGGAGTCTTCCCTTCATTTCAACTGTACACCTGCGGCGTCGCGGACGTAGCCCTCGGGTAAGGTCTGCGGATACGGACACTCGCTGAAGCTGCAGTTCGGCGGCGTCCAGTCCTGGCGATGCTGAGGAGTTTTTCATGGGAGTAGAAGTACCAATGACATTACCATTGGGATAGATCGTGGGATAGATAACGGGGATATTTTTCATGGGGATAGCAACTACCCAACGAAACTGATGGTATCGAGTATCGACAAACGGGGGTTCAACTGGGACACTGGAGAGATGGACTCCGGAAACCTGAACGGGGCCTGCCAAATATGGCAGGCATTCTTTGCAAAACTGCACAAGCAAATTGACGGTCAACCCCATGAGGATCAAATTTTCGGTCTGTAAGAAGTATATATGTTTGGAATTGCTTGGATGCGTTTGATAATCTCGAGATACATAGATATCTAGCTAGATAGACTAGATTAGATTGAGATTAGATCAAATGGGGTCAGATGACAAGACGAACGGACACCAAGGTGCATAGATTCAACCAGATGTTTCCAGTCCCACTTTGGATCAAAAGGACATGGTGGAATCCGAAGTCAAGTTTGCTGCTGCCAAAAACTTCCCCAGTAAATCAATATGCAATCATTTCCACCCGCCGGGTCCAGCAGAAAGCCCTCCACCGTGTTGTTTGCTGCGCACTTGGCGAAGGTTGCCTCGCCCTGGTAAGGTTCCTGAACGCTGCGGCTGGATAAAGGGATGGAGATTGGTTTATTTCGAGAAAATGAGGCAGTTCACCCAGAATTGGAGGATTCGACCCAGCAAGAATTTGGGACTTGAAGTAATTTTGTTTGGATCTGCCGCACCAAATTCTGGGATTTGATCATGATCCACCCAAGCAGTTTTCCAACCAGCAGGACCATTGGGGGTTTGCCGTGGAGTTACCGACTTTGAGGCCCCAAATGCTGTGTAAATGAAGACTTCCTAAACAACTTCTGCAAGAACTGCAGGAATTGTTGGACCCACGGCCGGGACCTTACACTGGACCTTGCAGATCGCGCCGGAGGGAAGATATCCGCATCCTGGACAAAATGCAATAGGTCAGTGGCTTTGTCCAAAATGGGGTAATAACTCGGAGGAATACAATTCCAATGGATAAAACCTCATTTCCCCCATGTTTGGATGGCGACGTTGTTGCTTTTGGCAGCACGCTTGGGCCAAGTAGTTCAGTAGTTGCAGGAAGGATGACGATTCGTCAGCCCCTTCACACTTCACATGCGTTGCTATGTTCAGGTCATGATGGTTAACCGGCTACTGATTGGGATCACAAGGTAGGGCTTGCAGCCAGGCCAAAACGCTTCCAGTGGAGGCAAGCACATTCCTTCCAACTATTCCAACTCCCTTCTTTGACAATTGCTGAGATCCAACTCCATTTTTCTCACATGGATTTGGTGCAAAAAAAAACAAAAATTCTGCAACGACCTCCCTGGCTCCTGACAGATCGTAGATGCAAAGATCCACCTGGCGTCAGTACTAGGTGCTCCTTTTTTGCGGAAAATAAATGCCATAAAATCATGGTATGAATATAAGGAATATTGTAAAAATCAGAAAATAGGCCATTGGGAATTATGCTGTAAATAGAAGGGAATGCTAAATTGCCCCTGAATTGCTTGGTATAATGTCTCTGAAATATCGCTATGAATATGCACAATCTCCAACAGAATAGCCATCAACGTCGAACCATGGAAAATGTTCATGGGGATTCACCCGCCAAAAGTGAACCCCCCAATAATTGATCTTTAAAAATTTGCCCCCACACTAGTGGTCGTCAGTGGTCAATAAGGCCTCAATATATCCTAATTATTTGAGGTGTCACCTTTTGGAGGGACGGTTGAATAGTATTGAATGGTTAAATCATTACATGCATATCCCTTTTTCATAGGATCCGTTTGGGTGTGTCTCAAACATTTCTTTATTCCCGAAATATGATATGTTCATAGGAGAAATGACAACTAAACCATTTTCATAAATAATTTTCATAGGGATGTGCAAATTTGCGGGGTTCTAAAGTCACGGGGGATTCCCAAACCCATGGTTTTCAATAGCCATGGTCGCATGACTGGATGATTTGCGGGGCACCTCTGGCACTCGGCAGGGCAAGCACAGCGCGGGCGGTGGGACCGCATCCGTCGGTGGAATCTCGGGGCACTGGGCCGCCACAAGCAACACCTGGCGAGGGGTTGTAAAATATCATTCCAGACATGTGTATGCCTATAATTTGTTCATATGTGTATATATATATATATATATATGTGTGTATATATATATATATATATATTTGCATTTATATATATATATATATATACACATGTAAACATATGTTATCTATATGTGTAAATCTATGTCCCAGTATAATGAATATAATATATATATACACGTATATGTGCACGCAAATACAACATAGATAGATTAGATTGGATTGGATTGGACTGGATTAGATTGTATGAAATCGATCAGATCAGATCGGACTAGATTTAAATCAAACTAGATTCAGATTAGATAACACCAAGACATGAAAGTAGAGTGGGTTTGGATTAGATTAGTTTAGATAACATTGGATTAGATTAGATAGACAAGATAAACAATATGATACAATAGCAAATGGATAGAAGAAGAGAAAAAGAACTAAGGTCAAATGGATAGATAGATCGCCAGACTAGATTAGATTGGATTGGATTAAACTGGATTAGGTTAGGTTTGATTTTTTTGCACATGCCGCAGTTGGAGGCTGGATCACAATACATATAAAGTGATACGCTTGAGGTCAGGTTAGACTCGACTCCATAGGATTAGAATGACCAGATTAGATGAGATTCAACTAGGTAGATAGGCAAACACAGAGAGACACGCTGATAGATAGGTCGACAGATGAAAAGATAGATGGGTAGATAGATAGATTGCTCCCAGGTACATTCAGACATTGATAGATTGATGGGTAGCTCGATAGAATGTTGTTTGAACATTTAAAGCGTGTTTATTTTTTTTGCAGATGTAAAAAAAAGTACAATGTTTTTCCTTGGATGTTGGGGTGCCGATCACGGTTCCAATGAATGGTTATTGTTCTTGTTTCTGTTTTTCAGGCTCGCACTAGTCATAATCACATCTCACAAAATATAATACATACCCCAAGTTTATCCAATAATCCCCAATACCGTCCGGGATTGGGGATGAAAACCATCAGGCATGCCCCTTTGTCAGCCAGTTTATCCCAACAATCATGGGCATCTTCTCCACTATGTTTGGTCAATATGAAGTTCTCCAAAATGTCATAAGGCGCACTTCTCAGGCTTCATCAGTATCCGATTAGATGCAACACACCCTCTCGTAATCTAACACAGCTGTGGCAAATTTGTTCATTTATGGATGATTTGCATTGATTTACCATGATCTACCTATTTAAAAAATTTGAATTACATAAATTTACCTATGAAAAATTTGTTATTTTCCAGAAAAAAACTGTAAAAAATTACCGGAGGGAAACCATCAGCTTTTTGAAAATCTCAGTTCCATGGCTCCATCGACCTGTGCGAGGAGACCTGCGGAGTACATAAGGCCTGGGCAGAACGAGTCGGTCACCCTTGGATTCCCTATGGCATGACAGCATGATATTGCAAAAGATGTTGGTATAAAATGGTATAAAATTGTACTGGAATTTGATGTCAGACTTTGGGTCATAGATGTTTTGGTGAAATGAAGTGTGCTGATCTACCAAGACTCACGGTACTGTCATGAAACTGCGTACATGGTGAATGGTATTTTTGGTTTTAGACTCATCTGCTTTGCATCCATATTGCACTTTTCACCGAACACTGTGCAAAAGATCTGAAGTGACATGGTTTGGGTTTTAAAACAGTGTAATCAAACTAAAGCCGTGATCCACAACGATTTTGGGAATACCACTATTTGAGTTTTGCTGAATGGTTGAGGATTTTACCTCTTGTGGCAAGGAGATTCAATCTCCACATCAGTATGATTCAAAAAGGTTTGATCGTTTTTATTGACCTGTGCATGTTCACTCTTTGTCACGGGCAAAAGAACAATGATATGGAAATGTGTCAAACCTATGCTACAATAATTTAGTGTAATGTTCGTAAAGCAATGGTAAACCATCCCCAAATTTACCATAAATGGGTGCTATAAATCATCAATTCATATGGGTGGCTCATGATTGCTTAAAATCCACCTAACAACTAACAACCCTTTTAACAACCATTTTCATGTGAAGTATTAGTCATCAAGGTCCAAATCTGTCTCCAAATTGTCTGCCGTCTCAGTTTTTGGCGTGAACAGCCATTCTCCAAGACCATACAGACGCAGCGGCGTTCACCCGGAAGCCGTACTTGTTGAAGTGTCACTTAAAATTCACGTTTTTTCATGGTCCATGAAATTACCAACGAAATCCTGTCACTTTTCAAAATTCCAAAAACAGCGACATGTTTCATGGTGAACGGTGTTATGTACACATGTTTAATGGTCTGATGAAGAACTGCACAAATTTCCCGTGCCAAAACATGTCCGTCGTGCATGTCAACGGCATGTCAACGGCATGTCAACCAAACAACGAACTATGAGCAAAACACGAATGGAGACGCGGCTGCATCCAATCCCAAAAATTTGCCGATTGTACGCAAAACAAAATGCCAAAAAAAACAAAGCGAATTGTTCAATTGTTTTTCCATTGTGTTCTTGCAAAGAATTGACAACATGTTTGAACCAAAATCACCGCCTGGAGGGCCCATTGACATAGTCCGTTATGTTCTGTACACCTTGTTGGTTTGAATCCATATCTGACATTGTCGGCATTTCTTACCATTGATGAGAACATTGGAAATTGATTCAAAAAAGTGACGCCCCACAAATTACAAGTTAACATATCATCGCCAAGACCATGTCCAAGCACTGGAACCTTAACTGGCATGGTGCAATGTCCAAAATATTGCTGAATAATTGGCGCAGCTGGATCAGAAAAACACCTCAACAGTGGGATGGAAATGGTTGGCTGCCATTTTCGGAGGCAAAACAGAATATGAAACCATAAATTGGAAACATTCCAGCTAAACGCAAAGATTTTGTGTTCATTGCCAGCCTGCGATCGGTCGCTGTTACAAATTCAATTTACTCAAGTGATTGACGTAGTATCGACAACTTCGTGTCCCCAGTCTGAGCAGTGTTGGCGAGAATAGTCGAATATGTCCAGCATCTGAGATTCTTCTACGAAAGCCTTACAATTCGTAGCCTTACCTTAGCTAGCTTCCCAACAAGAATCAACGCATATAAATTATAGATATCAACTGCACACACATATATACCCACATGCAAATGTAATCAAATGTATATATGTATGCCGTGTTGCCATTTATGGCTCCAAATTGGCCGATGAACCTGGTGAAACAACTAAAATCATGGTCAGAGCAGTCACCAAATGTTTTGAGAGAACGAGGGCTACCATCTACATCTGTTTTAATTAATGTGTCAGAACCATTACACCTATCACCAGTGGCACAACCCTACCTCCGAAGTTTTTCAACTTGCCTGCCGTTCACCCTGGCTTAGAGGCGTTCAAAATGGCGTCCGGTCGCAGGAGCACCGGCAGCGGTACAGCGCCGGCCCTATACAAATCAACAAAGGCCATCTCAATTACCGCTGAACGGAGTGATCACTGCGTCTGTGCATCTGTACATTTCGCACATGAACCATTTCAAAGGGCACTGGTTTTAAGAGTGCGGCAAAATCAAAAGAAGTGAAAGTCAGTGGCTGCACATCAGCAAGGTTTTAAGGTGGTCAAAATCACCAGCTCACTTAGGGATGGCACAACTAAGAATCACCACCATTAATTCCAGTTTGTTGCTGAGTAAATCAGCAAACAGGGCTGCGGGTGAGCCAAGGTATTCAATTAGTCAATGCTTCACCTTATGCG
>Ga0126342_10023715_pt1 | contig 10009 bp, 10 predicted proteins | sample Cyp1metagenome_FD_92528 | JGI IMG/M metagenome (GOLD analysis project Ga0126342, IMG submission 92528) | Coral microbial communities from Lord Howe Island, Old Settlement Bay, Australia - Cyphastrea 1 metagenome | ecosystem: Host-associated > Invertebrates > Cnidaria > Coral ... | reverse complement strand
GGCCCGGGCCACACTCATTTCATCCAGACACAACTTGGATCAACTTATACAGGGTCTTGGGCAGTATTGCGATGCATTGCGCTCGCTTCTGTTACAAAAAAACGTTTTCTTGATAAGATGCCGATCAAGTTGCTGGCAAAGGCAATTACAATATATATATATAATTTATGTATATATATATACAGTTGGGTTGGTTTTGATGGGATTTATGCATGAGGCTGGCAAGATCGGGAACATTTGTACTTATAAGATGCTGTAAGTGGGGCGGAGGATTGTCACACTAAGGATTTGGGGAATTCGCAGGTATCATGACACGTCAAGTATTGTCAAGTCCTGCCAGGGCTTTGCCTCTGCCAGCTCACCAAAGGTGGCTGAGTTTTTTCACTGTGAAGATTGGTGACTGGCGCGTCAACATAACAAAATATATCAGAATATGAAAACAGTGAAAACATTGAAAACGACTCCTTTGCTGATTAGAATTGTGTGTTTGATGTGTTTGTATGATTGCCCAAGCGTGTTGTCCGTCCCAACTCTGCCAGGCGCAAGGACGGTCACTAAAGGTGCATGACCATGCCAAGCGGCATTCAAACCTCACCATGATCAACATGGGTCTCAGCAAGCAGGCGGCCAAGACATTTACACAGTTTATATCAGCTTGAATCACTTTGTATGTGCTCAATTTTCTTTAAGTTCTTGGATTTGGCATTGGCGTAGAAGCAGTCCCCATGATTTGCCAAAGTTAGCTTTGAAGGGTATGGTGATTCAATCCTATTGCTAGCAAATAGAGCACATTCAAGGGTACCCAACTGCAGACGCATAGATACGCATAGTAATGCATACCCAGTAGTAGATTGTGGTAGATGGATAGCATTGGATAGCTAATAGCTGTGAAATGTCCCGAGCTTTGAGTGTTGGATCATGTCGCCTGGGAGGTGCCCAACAAAGACAGCGCGGCACGAGACCATTTGGCAAACGAACGCACGTTTCTGGCCTGGCTTCGCACCGGGCTTTCCTTGGCAGGTTCGTGGAGACATGTGGAGAATGAGGGGCCGAGACGATTCGGGATGAGTCAGGACTGCATCGAAGTTTCAGTATAGAATCATAGAAAAATCGCATCCTTTTACATCCTCTTTCAATATGTATAATTATATGAATTATATGATATTATATGATATCATGATGCAAGATAATGCAAGCCGATAAGCTGATTACTTGGGAGCATGCTACAGTCCGGGATCACAAATGATCATGTTTGCGCATGGCTCTGGCAGGCAGCTCCAAGCTCCGTAAACCAGCTGCTAAACCAAGGGTTTCATGCGTTTTGTACCAATCCAATATATGTTGAACGGCGTTGACATCGTTACACAGTTGCATTCTTTAGAGCAGAGCTGGAGAAATTAAATGGCTAGCACTACGGAAGTTTTTTCGTGTCCAGATGTTTCAAAGCGTTGAGGTCATACATAGGTCATACCATAGCACACTGGGGTGCGTTATTTTGTGAATGCAGCCATTGCCGCGAATCTTGAAGTCTCGCGCTGTATGAATGGACGGTATACCGAAGCTCGCTGCATTGCAAAATATATTGGTTTCGTATGGATTTGCAGTGTGGTTTCTTTCACCATTCCATCAAAATTTCCGCCTGCGCCTGAAAAAAGGTGCAGGCTTTGGAGTGATAAAGTTCCTCCCGGGAGCACGGGTCCAAGAACCAAAGCATTCCTGCTGGGCCAACTTCCCAGCAGGTGGAAAAGGACATAGATGGGAGTTTGTCTTTGTGAGGTGTTTTTTCCCCTGCTGCATCAATTTAACATGACTTTACCATGTTTTACAATCTTTTGCCACGTCATTTAATGTCATTTAGTCACGGCCTGGTTTTGCTGAGGTCTCGTCAAACTTGATCTTAGGGTTCTTTTTGATCGGTGTGGGCATTTGTGTCTTGGCCTTTGGTGCCCTCAGGCGAGATGGGGGTCTTCGGCACATCATACTAAAACTGTAAGCCATTTTGTGACAGTTGGCCACAGATTTGAGTGCAGATTGCAGATTTGAACTGCCAGTGTTTATTTCAACTGTATATCAAAGTAGCCCTTTGTAGAGAAACAGGGCTGAACTGGCTTGAACAATGAGCAGAGATGAGCAGAGAATGTTTTGGCCATGCGCCATTCCAAAGAAGCGCAAGCATACTCAAACCTGATACTATCTCGATCTATCTCGCTTGCTGATGTTATGGATCGTGTTGACTCAACGATGACAGTCCTAATAATTACTGGTCATCAATTTAGGTGTGATTTACACATGTCTTACCTGTGTCAGGTACTTTGATGTGATGGCAGCTCTTGAGAACGGCGTGTTCGCGATCGATACGGGCGCCACTGCGTTTTTTTTGGCAAACAAGTTTGTTGGAGGGGACGCGTGCAGAAACTTGAACCACTCTTGAAAGTACGGCAAAGTAGGGTAGCGCTTCCCCGGCTATTTGCAGAATACCAGGTGGCCCAGTCACAGAATGTCACAGACACCGAAGGCAACGATATCCATATTCTGTGGAATGAACATTTAATGTCTACTTGCACTGGCACCTTGCAATTTCATGCCAGTCTCGTTCTACATTATATATATATACATATTAATTGCCATGATTGAATCCTGAGCCATCTGTGAAACGCATTACTTTGTGGAGGGGCAGGGTGAGGTCCAATGTCCCAAAGCATCTACATTCGGATCAAAGTATGCCCAACATCTTGTACCGACAAGACATGAACAACTTTTGCATACTTTTGCATACTTTTGCACCATGCCGGACCATGCGAAAGATTTTAGTAGTTGACTCGCAAGTTGAAGCAAGCCATTCCATTTACACCCTTGGGGTGACTATTCCCCCTCTGCATCACTCCAACATGTTCCGACCATGTGTTAGCAATGAGTGGAGGTGGCGTGCTGCTGGTTTGTGGCGCAACAGCCGCCTTGGTTTTCTTGGCACCTCGGCACACAGTAGCCAAGTCTAGCCGTGTGGTTCTTAGATGTTCTTAGGTGTTCAGCAGGTGTTCTTCGTGTATTTTATTTGATCACTGTCACTCCATCTCGCCCTAGTTACATCTAGTTACCGTCTAGTTGGTGTCCTGGCATGTCCTGGCCCAGTTGGATTCTACGGCTATGATGGTGAATTCAACAGCTTCTGAATCAGCATGGAACGTTCGAAGCTTGCGTCGACCACACTGAGGCATTGATCATTGGCATCGTTCACATTCTGCGACATCGGTGACGGTCACTCCTGGACATAAGCTGTCAAAATTAGCGCATGGCATGACTGACACGGTCCTTGATGCAGCACCCTTTGCAACCATCCTGCGTGGCGCACCATCTAGGCATATCAGCCCAAGAGACATAAAATAGAGGGAGAGAGTATGCTGCTATATATATATATATATTATGTTGCTGCCAAAGTTTCGATCCATTCTGCGCAAACAGCTTGTTGACAGAAGCTAGTTGTGCCCTTCCATGCGCTTTCAAGCCCTTTCCTTGCCAGAGAGATCCCAGGAAATTCCTGGATCATACAGGAGATGCGGCTTGCTATAGCCTGCCTGACTTACAACATTTTAAAACCATTTAAAACCTTGATAATGATTCCAATGCCCCATTTCTTCCATGAGCCCGTTTGTGACTGGCTTCTGCTGGACGTGGTTTCGATGGTCAAGTGTTTGAGTGCGAGAAGACTTCTCCCCAAAGCAGCTGGCTTTATGGTGATCTGTGCTGATCATTGTGGCTCAAGGCTTTTTCGACAGCCACGTGAGCCAAGAGTAAGACCAAACCATTGTCACAAGCAACTGATTCATTGGACTTCCAAACATACGCAGGTCTATTTGCAACCCAGCCGCATTTTATGGCCATGCCGTGCTTGAGCACATGGCCTTGTTAACACAGGTGGGTAGAGCAGTCCTGTCCCATGCGTGTTCCATCGTGTTCCATCCCCAGTCCAATATATATTTTTATGTTCAACCCAAGCTTATTCCAAGGACTTCCTAGGTTTACTATTGCTATACCATGCGTTTCTCTTCCCATCAGCTGTCGAGGAGGCATGGCTTGCAAAACAAAACGTAAGGTGCAGCACGCACCTCCCAGTCATGAGGGGCAACTCTGGCTGGATTTAAGCAATTCTGTGGCAGCTACTGTACAGCATATTTGGATACATGTGTATTTATATATATATAATATAGTATAGGATATTTTAGTAGAGCCAATTTCCTGGTTCCATGATATTTGCTGTATATATATGTTATTCAAAGTATGGTAGTCCTTCAAAGCATGTCGGCAACAATCTCATGTTATCAACACAGTTTACCTTCACCTGAGCTATATCACACGCTGTCACCGACCCACTGTAAGGCACATCCCATTTTCAAAGCAGATCAGTTATGCGCCTCTTGGTGCTGTTTCTCATTGGTGTGCTGAAAATGCCAGGCCAGAACCAAGAGCTTTGCATGATGATGCATGATGTATAATGTCGCTGTAGCAGACACATACAGCACATGTCCAGTTAGTTGAAGCTTCCTTGGCTTTCCCAGTCTGACCTGCACTCTGGCTTTGCAAGCGTCACAAACCGAGTTTGGCTTCTCGCTCGTCTCTTGCCGACTAGGTCATCAGCTTGGCTTTACGGTGCTTAGTCAGCAGGCACGAAGTTCTTCCTTCAATATTCATCAGGCACATACTCGTAAATTGAATGACCTAGCCGTGGCTTGGCTGCAGCCAAACAGAGCACCCAGTTGCAAGATGCCTGACGAAGCCAAACATATGCAAAATATTTCGATCATTTCCATACTTGTTGGACCAGCTTGCCAAGCAGAAATGGTTGAAGTGGAATGCTTCTGATTTGCTGCCGTTTCAGTCAATGTCAGTCAGCTTTTTCGAATATTTGCCAACTATAGCTATTACTATAACATACTATAACTGACATTAACTGACTATTATTTTGTATATACGTAATTATATATGACATCGTCGTGTCTCCGGAAGATTTTGCTTCTTCCGAAGTTGCCTGAAATGATTCACTGGCTCGGAACATGAGCCTCCAAGAGTTAGATATATAATATAGGCCGATAGGCCAAAGGAAATTTCCAGCCTTTACATGGCTTCATTTATTAAATATAGATTTTCTAGATGACTGAGCATACTGAACCCCAACCTTGGATAACCTTGGTAAAGCCCTCCTTCATGGAGCAAAGGCTCGAGGTGATGTCCAAGCGGCACTTGAAGAGCTTCGAAAACTATTGCCTCGGGCCTCCTCGAACCCTGGCCTGGAGAGTGATTGTGGTGAACACCGAATCTGAGGATATTGCCGCAATGGACAGCAATGGACAGCTATGGACGGCTATGGACGGCTATGAATGCGTTGCTGACATTTGTATCTTACAAAAATTCCGACTTGGCGTCACTAGGGCTGCTGCACGCCGAAACAGACGAGTGGCAAGGCAAACAACTCAGAACGCGTGTCCCCATTCTACATCAATGAGTGAATGCCCAAGCGGAACATGCCACATTGAATGACTTGTGGAAAAGCACGTGAGCGGCAAACCACAAAGACTGTTTACCGAAACTCATGGAATCTCATGGACAATGCGATCTACCTGACGCACATTTAGGATGGGAGGCAGACGCCCCATGAAGCCTGTAACCTGTAACTTTCCAAAAATTGTCAAGCTGCTAGCCATTCGAGATTCACATTGTCCAAAGTTGTGCCCAGTGCCTCCTAGGACCCTCAAACGACTCCTTTACAACACTGGCATCAAAGCTTGTGCAAACGCTGGCGATTTGGAGAAGGCGCGATGCAGATGCGGCAGATGCTAAGAAAGTTGGACTCTTTGGGTCCGTGATATCCATTGGGCGAGGCTTCAAGAATGGTTTACTGGTATAGAAATGTATAGAATAAGTGTGCGACAGTGTGCAACAAAGTCAAAGGGATGAAGAAGATGAAAAGGATTGAAAAGGGATACGAGATGATCACTCGCATCCGAATACGTGCCAAGTATCAAGATGGTAACAGACGACGATAATTGTTTTTATGTTTGTTCAGTATGTATGAAGTTCTTTTTGGTCTCTGCCCTGCAAGGCAGAACTGGTCTTCTCTGAAATGCTGGAGCAAGGCATAGAACCCAACAGAAAAGGCTTTGGCAGCATGGCTGAAGAAACCGTAGTTAAGGGTTCCCTTGACGAGGACTGGAGCAATTGTAAAGGCCCACCAGTACACGTCCAATTCAGGCTGATCTACAAACAGCCAACAATTCATTTATATAGAGATTATAGAGATCCCAGAGTGCCAGTGTTCGTTGAATTTAATTTATGAAGTCCAGAAAGGTTTTGGCACACCGATGATGCATGGACACTACTGCTATTCTGCTACTGCCACAACCTGCCACTGTTTCTGAGGAAAGATGATTGAAGCAGCGGCCAGCGCGGGCAACCTGTCTGCTGCAGAGGATTGGTTCAGGCCACAGGGTCGGCGGGCAAGTCTCTTTGCATTTGCTCAAGAAACAGTAGGGAGGATTGTTCGAGCTCCTGGCTCCACATCATTCCATCTCCATACATCTCCCACTTCCATTCACTTCCATTCACTTCCATTCACTTCCATTCACTTCCATTCACTTCCATTTGTGCAGGACCTGGTCATCTTCATTTTTTTGGCTTTGCAGGCGAAGTGCGGGACTCTGCGGCGCAGAGGTTGGCCTGCTTAAGTGTTCATTGCTCATCAACTGCTCACCGTACAAAAGCCATCAGAAGCGCGGCAAAAGTGCTCTAGGATCTCTAGGTCAGACTTAATATTATAATTACTTGTACTTGAATCGCTTTCATGGCACTAGCAGAAACTTTTTGTTGGCACTTTGATTTCTCTGAGTCACACTGTGAAGGTTCATGGCTTTTCCAGCGACCAAGAGGAACAACCTTCGCTAGCTTTCATGAGCTATGCACACTTTACTTTGTTATGCTTTCTCCAATTCACCGTGTTGAATCTGCGCGAGCCAGGAGCCAGAATGTAATATGGTGTAATTCCATGATTTTGACATATTTTGACTGAGTCTTCTCATGCCATCAGCGTGCCAGCACATGCCATTGCTACCCATTGCTACCCATTATTCAACTACATGGAGGCGGTGCACTTCAATTTGCTGATCGGAGCTGCAGCGAAGGCACAGACATCGCTACTGATGTTTGCCTTGGCTTTGATCACGATGATTCACGATGAATGGATTTGATCCCAACAGATGCCTCGTCCCGATGGGTATGGTCTATACATGTCTATACATGTCTATACATGTCTATACATGTCTATACATGTCTATACATGTCTATACATGTCTATACTATACTACTTATATAACTTATATATCTATACTGTACAGTGTACAGTCACGAATAGTTGGTGTGTGACGCCTCCCCCATTGTTGGGGTCAACTTAACCCGGGTGAGAATAGATGCAGTCTGCAGATGTCTGCAGGGATTTTTGTTCCAAGCGTGATGTGATGTGATTGTTGCAGATGGAAACAAATTCCCTCCATGATTGTTCAAGAAGATGTTTTTGAGGCAAGAAATGTGGAAGCTGCAGGGACATGGTTTCAGGAGCAGTCGTTGGTTTTTTTCTTTGTTTCTTTGTGCTGCCCAAATCAGATGTGGCAAGCCTAGGTCAGGGCCTAGGTGAACGGATTCTGTGTTCGGATTCTGTAGGTCCTCCTACAGGTCCTATCACATGTACAATGTACAACTGTATAATTATAAATTGTATAACAATTAGATTCAATTATATAATATGCACATTAATTAGTTTCGTAATACCATGTTCTAAGATATAACACACATATATATATATATATACATATTTTTGTATGTATATCTTAAAAACTCTTCAAATTGGACACATTGAACGGATTTGAAAGGGACAGTATGCGCTAGGCACATTTCATACATTTGCATAGCACGGTGTCTCGATGTTATGACTGTTATGTCTCACTGAAGTATCACCATCTTTAGCATCAATCACGTCTATCACCTATACTGTGAACTACGGTTGATGGCCTCAGCAGTCTGACCATCAGCTAGTTGGGTCTAGGAGCTTCTTCGTAACGGCGTCCAGCCAGACAAGTTCACACTGTGGAGCTTGTTGGAGGCTGCCATGTTGGGACAAGGATGCTTTGTTTCATTTCATATTTGCAGTGTTGGAACCTCTCGAACAATGTTGAATGGCGCCAAGTCACATCAAAGCTTGCAGAAAGTTCTTGAGCATCAGGCCTGTTCTTCCACTGGAGACGTGGCAAAGGCAACCTCCTTCGTGGCAAAGTGGAGATCACTTGGTCGAAGGCTTAGAAAGGTCACGCAAAGCTATGCAAAGCTGCTCAAACTTGGCACTTTTCATCTTCACCACACTTGCCATTTGTGCGCGTGAAGTTTCCTGATATCAAGTCGCAGCCGCTGCATCACCCCCATCATCGGGGTCAAGATGGGTCAAGGTAGACAGGCGATGACTTTGCATCATTTTCGTGTAGCTGAGGCCTGCAGGTCACGGATGAGCACAGGGCTGCTCTACGAAAGGTGTGGCCCTTTGCTTCTAGGGACCTGCCGCAGGGCCAGACATCCGCTTCGTGGATAGTTCGTCTTTTTCTTAGTGTACAAACGCTGAACAGATTCTGGCCAAGCTTCCCCACGGGTTGTAGTTGGGTAGCAATTGCTGACAGCAAGTTGTTTTTTTTGGCCGTGCCACCGCTCCTCGCCTTACTTGTGACATCTTGTGACCAGGGTAGCCGTGGAGAGAGGTGAACCCATCCTGAACCTGAATCTCGATTTACGGATCTTTCTACTGCTGTATCGTTTCAGTCTGAACAGTGTGAAGGCATGTGAAGGCTAAAGTGAAGCGTAATTTCCGCTGTTTGATCAGGTCTACGTGAAGAACAACGATCTGGAAGCTGTGGAAGAACAGATTCGGAAGCTCGAAAAGCCAGTCGCTTGACTGCTTTTGGCTGAAGTAGATTCAGCAGCATTGTCAATATAAAAAATCTAAATATAAATAAATAAATATATATATATATTATACGCATATATTCTATCAGATTCTATCATATCGGTACTGTATCAATCAATACTTCAATGCTTTTTCCCTCATGCAAAAGCAGCCTGTTGCCAGCAAGCCCGCAGTTAATCACCTGAAGTCCTGTTCGTTAGAGGTGTGATAACTATTGACATCCCATTTGAATGCCTTTTGTATATATATATATATGCCTTTGGTAATTTTGTGAGCGTGCAGCATATAGTTGCATAAACCAAGTTGGTGTAGAGTCTGTTGTACCTCTTCACCAAACTCCCAAGCCCAAGCCCAACTCGACCTTTTGTGAAGGGCCTGAAAGACTATGGCATGGTGGTGGATGCAGCCGCACGATGCGGGAACCTCACCGCTGCCGAGTTCTGGTTCCAAGAAGCAGAGGCGGCTGGAATTCAGCCTCGTATCTTGGCTTCTATGGCTTCGTTTTTTTTGCGGGCTATGAAATGATTGGAAGGAAACTGGTTCATTTTAGATTTGGTGGGTCAGCTTCTCCAGGTTCATTCCCACCGAGCAACGGATGTGCTATGGGTCTTGTGGGCGTCCTTTTGACGTTGCCCCACGAAGTAGAAAGAGTGTCGCAGCATGTCGCAGCATGTCGCAGCCGTGCAGCTAAGTCCTGCTCCATGCACCAGGCAATGCTTATGCCATCTTGGTGACCCTGATGTTTGCGGCGGCAAGGGCAGCTGACGTGGCTAGGTGTGAGCATTGGTTCCAAGCCGCAACAGAGGCAAGGTTACAGCCCAGTGGGGCCATGTACACAGCCCTGGTCACTTCCGCTGCAGACTCGTGGATGCAAGATATTGTTTCTGTTTTTACTTGACTCCAAGTTGACAGGTCGCACCTTCCCATATTCTGATTCCGGGCATAGCTAAATGCAACCTAATAACATGATTCAAAGTTTGCAACGACTTCAAAACATGATGCATCTGAGCCGCTGTG
>Ga0126342_10023714_pt1 | contig 10010 bp, 9 predicted proteins | sample Cyp1metagenome_FD_92528 | JGI IMG/M metagenome (GOLD analysis project Ga0126342, IMG submission 92528) | Coral microbial communities from Lord Howe Island, Old Settlement Bay, Australia - Cyphastrea 1 metagenome | ecosystem: Host-associated > Invertebrates > Cnidaria > Coral ... | reverse complement strand
TTGTTGCTGACCGCGGAAGTTTTGCAAGCAGATTTGCGACGCTCTAGCATGAGCATGAGCATGAGTGTTGGCTTAACACATGCCTTTTTCTCCCTGTCCGTCCCAACTTGTTGCTTGTACAGTAGTTTTCGGTGGGGATGTAAGCAAAAATTAACGGAAGAAAAGCCACATTTGTTGTTTACTTGTTGGCGGGGGGTTGTACCTGCCTCCCCGCACCCCTCCACAGTTCGACGTTGTGTGGTAATTGCTACACGTGGTTGCTTTGTGGGTTTTTATTTTTCCGTCCAACGCCTCTTGGCTTTCGCCTTCGCTTTGGTTTTGGTTTTGTTTGTTTTTGTGTTTCTGTTTGTTTTTTTGGGGTGTTTTTTTGTTTGTGTTTTGGCTTGCTTTGTTTCGTTTTGTGTTCTGGATGATCGTGATAGCATACAGGACTGTGTATCGGTCCTCCACCAGTTTACTTTTGCGGCCACTCTCAGGAACGGCCTCGCATAACTTAATTAATCAAAGAATCCCAATTGCAACATGCTCTCAAACATGTTGAACGACCTGGCGGAAGCCATGAAGGCGTTAGACGGAAAAAAGCTTGGCTTTCGCCAGGTTGCTTTCGTGGCTTTGTAGTCACATTTCTTTGCTGCGAGGGCTTAGCAGGTATTCTTTGATTTTTTGTGGAGCAAAATTCTTGTGTTTGCATCGCCCGGCTGTAGGCCAACATTGAAATGGGGGCGGGGTGTTCTACGAGAATAAAGAATCAATGCTTCGCGGACCAAGTTTTGGGTCCGTAGTTTTGTTGAAATCGGTGCCGCCACTTCAGAGCCTCTGCAGTATGCCCAGCACAGAGACTGCCCTGCCACAAAACACATAGCGGTTGCAACCTGTGATTGTTGACATGTAATTCATGCATAAGGTGGGCGTGTGGGTTCTTTTCTGGATTGCGGCTTCAATGTGACATGCAGCTATTACTGATGATCTGCCAAAGCACCACTGAGAGGACTTCTAGAAGCATCTGGCAGTGCAAAGCAGGTGCTGTTGGCGCTGACTTTGGGTCCAAAATAAATGTATGGCATAGCAAGAGTCTGCTGCTCGTCGTGACAACTGAAAGTAGTCAGTTTATTTTGACCAATTGCTTCACAGTGGGGCTAGGTGATGAGCTCATGCGAGTATCTTGATTGCTTAGCACGGTTTAGTCTGGATGGTTTGTTTTGTGGCCTAAACCAGCCTCTTTGTGTGCTGTTATCTTCAAGCAGCGAAACGCAGTTCTGGCAGGGGGGAGTTGCGGGTCTCTCCGGGAATCTGGAAATTTGAGAGTCCACTGACAAATCCGTTTGAAAAAAATATCTGTTCACACTTCCATTTGTTTTCGTCAAGGTGGTATAATTCGCTTTCGCTTTTTTGACTGTGCAAGGACAGTGCCATAGAGCATATCGGCCGCATTCCGAGGATGAAAAAGTGGTGCGGGGCGAATTTTGGTCGCAAAGTGGCTGGCATTGTGGTACAGTGGCAATTTTGGATCGTAACGCGATGTCTTGTTGTGCTGCTGTGCGAAGGGCGCAAAGTGGACTGGGCGTTGTGGCGCGGTGGCCATTTTGATCGTAACGTGGTGTCCCCTTGTGGTGCTCGAATGTGGTCTCCGTTGCAGTCTGACGTTTGGGCGCAAAGTAGGCTGGCGTTGTGGCGCGGTGGTTCAAGGCGTGAATCTACGCGTTGTTTTCAGTTATGCTGGCAATATGTGAAACGTGCGCGTTTGCACGCGCATTATTCACATGTAATGTCGACCAATCACAAAGAATCTTTCCTCTGTTTTGCTTGTTTCGTTGCTTTTATTCTTGCTGATTGATTGCCTTGCTTGCTCTTAGTTTTGCCCTGTTTGGTCTGGCTAGGCTCGGTCTTGTGGGAAATTTCCCCATATTATTTTGAACTCCCATGTATTGTTTTTAGGGTCTCACTGTCTCACTATTGTGGCAAGAAAGTTTGGGAGACTATTTTTTTTTGAAAAAAAAACAGCATGTAATTACTCTAAATACTACAACTACTAAAGGTACAACAGGTACTACAAGTACTACAAATACCACAACTTCATCGGCAAAAAAACAGTTTTAATTAGATTTCAATTGTAACCAATTGAAATCCTTACTTAAGTGAGATTTTTTCCCTGGGAAGAAAATATTTGATTTTTCCACTTTAAAGAGAGTACAGCTATTGTTTAGGGGGGGCTTCACACTAATCAGGAACCAACATTAATTTGATTTGGTTTGGTTTGCGCTAGCAGCTTCAAGCTCTAAGTAGTTAATTAAACGTCTGTAGCATTTTCAACTTTGAACCACTTTTGAAAATGTTGTAAAAATTGTAAGGCCATGTGTCACCCCTACGGAACACAAAACTACGATTGTCCCCATCTGCATTTTTTAATAGCCAATCACAGACCATTTAATCTTTGTTGTTGCGCGGGCGCACTGGCAGATACGGCAGCAGAACCAAAAGCCCTAGAGGCACAACACGGTCAGTGCGACCAGGAACCGGCACTACCGGATCACTACCAGGAGCATGGCGGAAGTCGAAAAAAAATGGGAGAGCTGCAAACTAGGGAGTGAAAAAGAAAATTCTCAAGAACTTCAAATTTCCCAAGATATATGATGCCTTATTAAAACCAAAAAAACGTAGCCAAACAATTTTTCCAAGGGGGTAGTCCATGAGCAACCCTGATCCTCAATAGTATGCTTGTTGTGGCGGTCCACTATTGTGTCAAGCGTCCTTTTGAAGTACTTTTTCCCAAAATCATTTTCTCCTTTCCTTTTCCTTTCCTTTGCTAATACTTTTCTCTTTTTACTTTCTTAGCTCCATTCTTCTGGCATTCTTCAAATGTCTAATTTCCAAAATATATGACTTATTAAAACCCAATTTAAAAACAGCACTCAAACAATTTTTCAAGGGGGTAGTCCATAAGCAACTCTGATCCTCAATAGTATATTTGTTGTGGGGGTCCTCTACTGTCAATTTGTTTTTGAAACAATAATTTTCCGATTGTGTACGGATGTAAATGAAAAACTTTAATAAAGGAAAGGGTAAAAATGTTTGAAAATTTGTGACCTCAGGCAGCAGCTGGACACAATAGTGAACCCCCACAGCAAACATACTATTGAGGATCAATATTGCTCATGGACTACTTCCTTAGAAGAATCTGGGAAAAAAATATTTTGAAAAACATGAGATGCGATAGAAAGGGATATTTGGCACGTGAGTGCAAAGTTAGGATGGTTCAGGAAGATCAAGGTTAAGCTGAATAGTCTCTTTCTGCCCAGGTCCTTTTGACTAGAACTCCATCAACTTTTACGCCTGCAATACCTGCCCAGGGAGCTCCGTTTCGAGTTGCACGCATAATAGAAGAGGAACCCACATGTTCTTCCAGAACTGACATTCCAATTTTTTACATGCATGAGCAGTACTGAGGACTCTGCAGCACAGCAGTGAAGAAGGTGTCACTAGAGTCATGCAGTTTTTCATTGGAGATGAAGGTGATGAGTGTGATGAAGCGCGTGTGGTGACTGAGGACTGTGATGAAGTCCCCTTGCATGAAAGCTCCAATGGATTGACCCAGATCCTGATTGACTCAAAGGCTGACACGGCAGTTTTCCCATCTAGCTGGCTTGAAGCTGGTGTTCTTGCAGGTCGTCAAAGCCGACGTCTTCAAGATGCTCAAGGCAATGTGATTCCCACCAAAGGCCGTCGTGATGTTGAGATTTTTCTTCCAGATGTTCATGGCAATCGTGTTTGTGCTTGCGTGAGCGTGTTCACTTTGGAAGGCGAGTTGCAGATTGAGGCCGGCAATGGACTTTAAGCTGAGGTGGAGGAGCCAGAGATGTTTGAAGTTCCAGTTGCACCTGAAGAAGATGCGTTGGTTAACCCAATTGTGTTTGAACCCAGTATCCAGACAAAGAGGATGGAGACAGACATGTTATGTGGAGCAATGACCAAGATGAAGCAGGTGCAAAAATCAGCAGATGACTTGGCAATTCCCACTAAATAAGCTTTTCGTATCCTGCGTCAGGGCACATGTGTAGCAGCAGTGCAGACAAAGAGGATGGAGACAGACATGTTATGTGGAGTAATGACCAAGCTGAGCAGAGGACTTGGCAATTCCCACTAAATAAGCTTATTGTACCCTGCGTCACGACATATGTGTAGCAGTGCAGACAAAGAGGATGGAGACAGACATGTTCTGTGGAGTAATGTGGTATGCTGATTAGTGCACGGATACACAAGTGTGGAAAATTTTTCAAAAATGATTCTGGATCTGTCAAAATGTTTGGGGGTTCCACTATTGTATTTTTTTGTTGGGCTTTTTATTTCCAACATCTGACATCACTTCCATGAAACTGCTTGCCTTTGCCCTTGCCATCTGAAGACCATGAACTCCATGAAGGTGCGCTCTTGCCCTTTTCATCGGATTTCTTGCTTTTGCCGTAGGAAGAGTTCTGAGAGTTGCCTTTGCCCTTGGACTTGCTGTAGGAATTGCTACCTTCGCCTTTCAAACCATTCTTTCCTTTTGCATCTTTTCCACGCCTTTCTTGCTCTTGCCTTTCTCGATCCTGTCAACCTCCGTTGCAGAATCATCAGAAGAAACAAGACGAGACCATCTCTGTTGTGCACGGTCCCATTTCACCAAGCATTCTCTCAGCTCCTGGTACGTCATGCCCTCCGAGAGCTGCAAACTAAAATGAGTGTGCAGTGCACCTGAAAGACAACGCAAGACAACTCCTACCTTGACTTCCTCCTGGATTGCAATACCAGCACGCTTTGCCTCCTCAAAGGCCTCTTCCAACTTGAGTAGTTGAGATTGTAGAGCTTGTCCCACATTGCAATTTCAACCTCCTAACCATGCCTTGGAAATTCATATTTGCGCAAGTTTACCATATTTTGATTTAGCGTACCTTGCAACAATCCTATGTCAAAAACCAAAAATGGGATGCAACAAATTAAAAAAATGTTTGTACGACGTATCGCCAGATTTGTTCCACACCCAGACGCACATTTTCTGTTCCTTGTTTGTGCCTACCCACTTCCCAAACTATTGCGGCATTGTTCCTGTGCCAGAACTCAAGCTTGAAACCTTTGGCCGTTCAGATCTTGACGCATTAAGACCTAGAATTTGTGGAAAAAGTCCTCATTGGTCGACAAAAAATGTGGCGCACGGATCCGTGCACGTATTGGTTGCCGAAGAGCCTCCGGAGGGCCTACATTATGCCACGTGGATGTATTTGGTGTAAAAAGGGAAACTTTGAACCTTTGCCACCAGCATCGGCATTTTGGGAGCGAATATTTGGAATTGTCTCGCCGGACCCAATTTCTTGTTGAATTTTTTGGGATAGCGACCCTCAGAAAAATCCAACGAAACTGCTCCGCTCAATTTGCAAACGATCAGCAGTTTCATCTTGAAGTGCTTCACCTGTGTTTGAACATACGGCGAGCAACGCAGGTATTGGTTAAGACGTTCCCTGTGCTCTTTCAAAGCACACTTTGCTTGCTTCGTACCATGGCGGCCAGGTTTCGCCTTTAGGACCTTCAAGTCAGTGCGGTGTGGAACCCAACAGGAAACTCATAGATACCCGACGTTGGGACCACCGAAGATTGTTCCCTTTGTTTTTTGGGTTCGGGGGAACAGCAGCGGGAATGGAGTGCGTGAATGTGTCAGTGATTGATTGATCTTGCGTCGCATGCAATCCATTTGGGAAGCCGTTGGTGGATTGAAATTAAATTAAACGAAAAAACGATTTGAAAGCGGTGACGACAAGAAACCAATAGATTGTTGGCGAACAGTCCTCAAAGACGATGATCAGCAACAAATTTTGGCAAAAAATTGTCCCAAAGAAGATGCGCGGTCAATTTTTGCTTTGGCGGGGCGGGTGTGGGCGCAAACTTCATGGCCAAATTTTGTAGCGTTGGAAACCGATCGAATCCGGCTTATCGAGTGCGTATACCCTTTTTCCATTGAACACGTGGACGCGTCCGCCAAGGCGCCGATTAATGATCAATGTGCTGCATACGTGGTCCTGTTTGATTGCTACCGGCTGCTGCATGTCGAGATGCGGAGCAGGCTGATCGCTCATGCCCTGCGCAACAAGTTTGCTTGTGTTTGCGGTGTTTTTTTAACAATTGTTTTTGGGGCGGGATGGGTGGGGTAGGGTGGGATGGAACGTTCACCCACATGTTTTTGATGTACGTTCAAATGGTAACATGTTGATTGGGTGGTAACGTTGATTCATACCAGGAAGGTGTGGAGTGGGTGGGATGGTTAACATTCATGCACACGTGGACCTCCATGTTGTTTGGGGTCGTATATTGTGGCTTTGGTTGCGGTAACGTTCACTTTTATGCTGACACCGTCGTTTACTTGGGAAAATAGTTATCTTCATTCAAACACATGCGCGCGCGAGCGTCCACTCACACCTGGTGGGCAAGACCGGGAACACGGGACTCAATGGACACAATGTGGCGAGAACGCGGTGCCACTTGGAGAAAACCTCTGTTGAGACCCGGGCAAGAACATTGGTGTAAGTTTCCGTTCTGTCTGACACATCCATGCAGTTGTGAATCGTAATCACCTTTCCATGTTCTGCATCGTTGTTTTTTCATTCCAACCAGATCCACGTCGAAGGTTCATGGGGGCATGAGTTGGCTGCATCATGTCCTGATGTTTAACACGAGAAATGTTGAAAACCCGAATCCAAAGTCTTGACGAACATCACATAGGCAGATGCAACATGAACTTTAGATGTCGTACACATGGGGCAGACAATATGATACGATATAAATATCAATTTTTTCGAACATATTCAAAGGCGCATGCAGCCAAACATGCGTGGGCGAGGCCCGAGTTTAACGCTCTACGTGGCACGAAATCAAAAGGACTTGCTTCTAGGGCCAGTTGTTTTGATTTTGGGCCTACTACGTTTCTAAATTAAAAACGTTGAAAACTTGACTCAAGGACTTGGGGCCAGAGCACTTCGGGTGTTAACAGTTTCGCTGGGGCACGCCCATGCTCGTCCCGCCAACGCACGCACACCCGCACCCGCACGCGCACGCGCACGCGCACGCGCACGAAGGTGTTACCGACCATGTTTGATAAACATTTTGATATGTGTTGGAATGACATTGAAATCACCTTGGCATCATCTACCTTATTTCACCTTTCCGGGTTCAAACTAACGTTTGTTATGACAGGTTGGAAAAAATTATGCCCACGCAAGTCATGAAAGCGAACCAACAATTTTTTAATTACAAAAGAAACTGGGGCAAAGGTCACCTGTTCTCGAACGTAATTTTTAGTTAACTCCAGGCCAAAAAAATCACAACGCCGGGCCAAACAAGATCTATCAGAATGAAACGTCCCTATTAAAACATATTGCAACGTAGAATCGTTGTAACCAGTTAACCAATTGAAAAATCAAACTCGAAATTATGTGATGGTACTCATTATTCGGTTATTGTTTTCTAAGTCGCAAGGGCCGTCCTAGTTGGGCAGTGGCGTTTTGCCTCCAGAACTTATCAGGACGCCTGCCTGTATAAACGTAACGCAACTGAATCTGCCGCGTCCACTGCGGAGAATTATGGCGATTGATTTTTCGTAGGGCCACCCACTGTAGGTCTTGCCAGCCAACTAAACTTGTAAAGCTACGAACGCGGCATTTGCGCCAATCATGTCTTGCGGAGAGCGGTATGAAGCGTCCTGAAAAAATGTGGAGTTATGTCCTGACTTGGTAAAAACAGTCGTAGGCACGTCACCAAGATCACTGATCCGTCGGGAAACAAATTGCGGAAAATCATATATACATAGCGCTTTTCAGATCGTCAACCCACCTGTGAAATAGTCACAGCATGTACTTGAAAATGTTGCCATTGAGGTTAACAGGTGCAGATGCGGGGAAAATGAATGATATTACGGTTCGAATGGTGTGATATGATATTTTTCGAAAAAACGCCGCAGATAAAATTGGATTGCGCATAGGCTGGGATGGGGGACACGTATTGAATTTCGCGAACAAAACACGTGATGTTGTGTTGCACTCGGGGTGGCGCGCGGTACATTGTCTTCATTCTGGAGCCTGCTACTGCGTCGCTTCGGGAACCCACTCATGCATCGCATCGGGTGCCTTCTTTATTTATCACTAGCGAAGGAAGTAATAGCAGGCGCTTCCTCGCATTATTGCGCGTTGCAGTGATCCCTCCATGTGTTAGGATGTTTTATGTGCCGCTGTATTACCATGTGGTGACAGGATTTGTTATGTATGACTAGCTCGGACAACATACTGCTGCGTAATGCCGTGCGATGCTAATTGCATAAACGCTGCATTTGTTTGACTACCCTCCATGAATGAGACACACACACGGGCGCCCAATGTGTTATCATCCGCGGCGCGTGTGATTGAACGTTAACATCGCCCCCATACTTCCACGAACTTGACCGGGGGGCCCAATGTGTGATCATTCTGCACGCGTGGGCAGGAATGTTAACATCCCCCACCCTGCCACTACCCCTATGAACCAGAAACGGGCGCCGTATGTCTGATCAACCTATGCGAGTGTGAAAGCCTGTTAACATCCCCTGATTTGAGCAGCTGCATGGTTGCGATTGGTTGCGACAATTTTTTTAACTCGTTCTTCGATTTGTTTTGTTCAGGGGAGCCGACGAGCCCCGGTTTTCAACGCTGGCAATTAGGGCGTCTAAGTACTTCACTACAGTGAGGGGTAGGTTGACGTCCTCCCCGAAGGCTCCTACGTTTCTGCGTGGCAGTTGCAGCATTTCAAGGCCTTATCGCTTGTGGCCGTACTCATGCGTGTCTGTTTACAATGGCTCGTGGCGGTAACAAAATTATCGTTTGTGGCGGTATGTGGGTGTCTTTGATGCCAGATTTTTTTTTGCAGTACGCTCCTGCGACGGACGCGTTCTCGGATGCAGGGCAGGTGGTATGAGGAAGGAAACGACATTGTGCACGTGACAAGTTTTGATGCTTTTCGTGTGACTTTGCGGCTGCTGTTGCAAGCGTGAATTCTGTGGTGCCGTGGGCTGCGCGCTCTTGCACGTATAGTGGCTCAGATTCGGATGATGCGTGTGTGTTTTCGAATTAAAATGTCAGACCCTGCTATGCAGACATGAGGATTTTGAGGAGGAACTGCTGCTAAATTTGCGGGTGTTAGCTATGTTATACGGAGACTTCGCTGCTACAATTGATTTGTGGGTGACTGCAGCAGCAATGGGGCCGGCGCAGCAGGGCAATGTTTGATTTCCTACGGTGCTACATGTCAGTGAAAAAGTGATTGCATGCATGTGGGGGGACGCGTGCTGGATGGTATGCTAGGAAACTTTGCTGCATTCGCACGCGTTTGACGTTACGTGTGGGATTTTTTTTTGTGTTAGCAACTAAAAGTTGCTCATATATTGTATTCCTAAATCGAAATTTTGTCATTGTGTAACGTGTGTCTGGTAGATCCATTCCTGCTCTTCCCCAGCTTTTCCCCACCCCCCACGCTTGAAGTGGGATGGTATGTCTCAGTGCAGTAGCGGTTTTGGGCCCCTATAATGAAGTTCAGCAACGGGTGTGGCTGGTAGATCCCACCCTCGCTTCCGTAGCCCCACCCCACCCCTCAAGGTTGAAGTGGGATGGTAAAACTCAGGAAATGGAGTAGCGGTCGTGTCCTTATAATGAAGTTACGCAACGGGTGTGGCTGGTAGATCCTACCCTTTTCTTCCCTAGCCCGACCCCAACCGCCCAAGGTGTGCTGCCATCAACCTATTTCATCCTCCCCTACGTCTAGGTTCCCCTAATGTATTGTTTCACTGCCGCGAGTGATTGGTTTGAAAGGTCCTCATTGCGGCAAGTGATTTGGATTTAGGATCCGACCATCGTGCAGTCTACGCTGGGTTCACGTTAGCGGCAAGGGTGAGGGGCAAAAGACACCGAAAACAAACAAAGAAACGGTGGAAACCATTGGAATCAAATGATGGCAGTCCATCATTG
>Ga0126342_10023713_pt1 | contig 10011 bp, 5 predicted proteins | sample Cyp1metagenome_FD_92528 | JGI IMG/M metagenome (GOLD analysis project Ga0126342, IMG submission 92528) | Coral microbial communities from Lord Howe Island, Old Settlement Bay, Australia - Cyphastrea 1 metagenome | ecosystem: Host-associated > Invertebrates > Cnidaria > Coral ... | reverse complement strand
TGTTTTTTAAAGGGGATCAATTAAAAGTCAAATTGGCCAAACTGAAATTTTCGGAAATTGGAGATGGATGCCTGTTTTTAGTATTAGGGGGACGTTTAGTATTAGGAGGAAGGGATTAATTCCCATTAAAACCTACAACAAAGCTTAGCAAACATGATCACAGTATGCCGTATGCCTGTACACATGATGTACATCTGAAACACAAATTCAACAAAACATGTCTCTAAATGGCTTAAATATATTTAAACATGGTTTATGGATGTTTATGGATGTTTATGGATGTTTATATGTTGGTAGATATAACATGATATAACTATAGTATTCATGGGGGTTCTAGTGGTTTATACATGTTTATACACCAATTCTCATTTCATCACATCATGGTTCTTGGGTTCTTGCAAGTCCATCCCACTGATGTAGTGGGGCTAAACGAGGTCCTTGGTCTACTTGGAGTTCCCCAACGCACGTGGCTTGGCACGTTGGCACGGCACGTCGAAAAAACCAAAGGCACTTGGAGATTATGATATCAATAGTATACTTAAGGAAGTGCAGTTCCAGTTATAACATATTATAACCGTTTATAGATTAATTACAACATATATATATATATATATATTTATAATTATGGATAGATTATAATATGTCATAACATGCTATAACTGTGTAAAAATATATGTCGCCATAGTCATAGGGGCCCCATATACCAACTTATGGGGGTTCGTTTCACCAGTTATACACTCATGTCACTCATGTGCAACCTCAACTGCCCAAGTGTAGCAACCCAACAATAGTTTTGGTGGTCACTACACATAATTGAGGTGTATTTGATCGCCTGAATCAGACATGATTCAGAAATCACTGGAAAGTTTGGACGTTTCCGACGTTTCCCAAAGACCTGGAACTGCTTTTTGGTAAATTCCCCAGAACTGGGGAATCTACGGGGAGAATTCCCAAACAAGATAGAGCCAAGGTAGAGCCATTGCCAAAATCTCGGGGATTTTTACCCAAATGTGGCCGCAATCATAAAGGAATGTCATCGGTTTCAAACCGGCGACATCCCTATCCAAATGAATGGTTAATCATTGGTGAATGATGGTTAATAGTGGTTAATGATGGTTAACTGAAATCCTTATCCTCTCATTTGAAATGATTGACCGTCGACATGGGGAAAACATGGCTGCAACCAGTACAGTAATATCCAGCAAAATGACCATCAATAATCCATGACTTTCTCCACGGAGAAACTCCCTTAAAAAATGGCTGCACAATGATTCTAGATATTACTTAAAGTTGGTATACTACCATTACTATCATGATATATATATATATATATATATATACATACATACATACATACATAGATTCATACATTCATACATTCATACATACATACATACATACATAGATTCATACATTCATTCATTCATACATTCATGCATTCATTCATTCATACATTCATACATATATATATATATATTATACATGAATGTCAACTGTTTGACACGTGATTCCACCAACATCGGCCGACACGCCCAGGTGGCCTGTGGGAAGCCCTCGAGGAGCTCTTGAAACGCGCGCAGCGGCTCTTCCTCTGGCAGGTGGCCTGTGGAGCACCGGGCCTGGGGAAAGGTGGTGACACTGTGGTGGATTGATTTGTTGCCGCAATAATATATAGATATATATGTATGTAATGTAATGTATGTAATGTAATGTAATGCAATGCAATGCAATGCAATGCAATGGAAATGCAATGCAATGTAATCTAATCTAATGTAATGTAATGTAATGTAATGTATGTATGTATGTATGTATATATATATATATATGTATGTATATACAATGTTATATATATATTATTTTATAGATAATATTATCATGATACGTACATGATACAGACACTACCCATGTGTTTCTTCAGGGATATTTTTTGTTTACAGATGTTTATCATTATGTTGTTGTTTTTTTTTTTTTTTAAAAAAAAAAACATGGTTTTTATGATGTTTGATGATATATCTTGGTAGAACAGAACGACCTCACTTATTCAGTGATGGTCAACCGGATGAACCATCCTCAAAACGGTGTTCTCCAAATATTTACAATCAACATCGTTGCGGGTCACTAGAACTTCTAATTCTATCACAAAGGTATGTCAACCACGAAACATCAGGAATGAAATTCATAACAACAGTGGCCATTAGTTGTTATCAAGTGGCCATTAGTACACCACTGAGTAATTTCTGACAATATAACTCCATCCTATCAGGGATTGAAACAATTTTTGATGGCTCCAAAACTGGGCCCTGGAGTCGGCCTCTGTGTTGAAAGGTGACGACTTGACATGTTGGCTGGAGCTTATATAACTGGTTGGTGGTTTGGAACATGTTTTATTTTTCCAGATAGGACTTTCATTATCCCAGCCCAACTGACGAACTCCATCATTTTTCAGAGGGATAGGTCAACCACCAACCAGACAATATCTATGAACATCCATTCCGTTGACCTTTTTGGGTTCTCTTGGCGCTTCTCCCAGGATTTCCAGTGTCCGTGCCCTGGACAGTTCGCCATGGAAAATCCCAACCATCAATGGAGGTTTCTAGCTGGGAAAATCATCTATAAATAGACAATTTTCCATGGCTATGTTAAATAACCAGAGGGTATATATATATAAATATATATATAGATATAGATCATTCTAGATCCATATCCAGGTGCACTCATCAGGATGGCCGGTACACCTGTTCCGGCAGGTGCGGAACCACTTCAGAATTCCCACGGCGCTGGGGGAGTACTACATCGCCTTGAAATTCCAGCTGCAGTTGAAGGCACGGCGGCACAACGATGGAAACACATGGAGTCCCATGGAGGTTAGAATAAGCACCAAACATCAAAGCCTAGACCCCCCAATCAAGTGTGAAAAATGATGTTTTACCATGTTTTACATTTTTTTGCGAAGAAATTGACTTTTTTTGCCAATGTTGAAGCATGGAAATCGATAAAACATGCTTTCTTCATGCCACCTTTCTGCACAGTCGCGCCAGGATTCCTATTCGTCGCTGCACTATGCTGAGCTGCGGCTATGTTTGTCGGGCAAGTCCAAGAAATTGAACACCATCCAGATGTTCCTTGGGCCGTAAAGAGTTGGAACAACTGTTGAATGATGAAGGGTAATGTGGTCAAGACAATGTGACAGACTACCCATTTGGGAATGGTACACATACCACCTATTTATTGGTGATTTGGGGGATGGTTTACTATTGTTTGAACCACATTAATACAAATAATTAGGTTGTGAAAGTCATCACCACATGTTTACTATTGGGTTTAACCACATTAGCTGATTTACTGGGGCCTTTTAACAAGAATGAGCTGGCCGTGAAAATCTCGGGAATTTGTCACTGGAGCCTCCATGAATCTTCACCCCAAAAACGGTGGTTGTGTCCAGGTGTCCCCCAGAAGTTTATAAGCAGACACTGAACAAAGATACATATAGATACATATAGATACATATAGACACTATCTATTGTAACCCCCAAGTAGATCAGCAATTTATCACTTCAGCTTAGATTCAACTTGCCACTGTCTTTTTGGGAGTTGTCTTAAGGTAACCTAACATCCTAACATAAATGTGGAAGACCATGGTTTCCCGTTCGGAACATGATCTACAAAAATGGCATGAATTGTTGTAATGCCAACACCGGATTAATAAACGCCCCCCCCCCCCAGAACGTCAGATGGACCTTGTCAGGTCTTTCCTGTTTCACCCCTTAATAATAAGCACCTCTGAACCATAACATTTTGGATATGATGAGATTTGTATAGATTTGATATTTAAAACCTCATGGAACCCATCAGATCCCACATTGATCAGTTTGGCTCATTCTCAGCTTTGTGCCAGAAAGAGATTTGATTGCTAAAATCTCACATTGCAGCATGGGATGACAGTGATGGCATTTGATTGCTGAAATCTCACAGTTCGCATCTGTGCATGCGTGCATGTGATGATCGTCTGCAGCCATGTTGGCTCATTCTGGGGGACATGGGATCCAAACTGATGACATTTATAAAGAATTTTGGATAAACAAATTGGATTTCAGCACAGGGGGTTGATTAATCATTCCCGGCCAAAAAGTTTATTAATCCAGGGGGACCACCTATTTTTAATTTACTTTTTTTTGGGGAGGGAGGAGGAGGTTGATTAAAAACGGGATGTTGACTAATCCTGGCTTGACATTACACATCTATGTATACTATAAATCCGCCAAAAATCCGATGAAAAAATCCGATGAAATCCCAAAGTGTGTTGGTGAAATCAGCAGGTTTCGCGAGACCATGAAGAAGGCAGAACAGATCCTGCACGAGAGACTTGGCTCCAGAAAAATCGCTTGTGTTCCACTTCAACAAAACAACAGTGAATCCACTATGAATCATCTTTCAAGAAGTAGGTACATAGCTGTTCATAGCTGTTCTTTCATGAACCACTCCAAGAAAGCAGATGGAAGAGTGAACAACAGAACAGCTATGAATCCAGATCATTCTTCAATAGCTTTCGAGGAAGTTGCATTTGTTTTTTTTTTAATCGGATTGTTTTAAGGTAACAATGAAAAAGGTCACTCCAATCAATCTCATGGACAAAAACATGGTTTGCATTTCAAATCCAAGCAATCCATTTTTTTTCAATGCAATATAGGGGTTTCTATTGACAGCTTTCCAAAGCATTTCTATAGGTTTCCAGGTGTTTTTCTCAGGTTTTCTGGAGATTTTCCAACCAATCCATGTTTTCTATGGAAGTTCCCCATGGAATTTCCGTGGTTCCCACGTATCCAGGAGCTGCGCGGTGCCGCTGATGGAGACGGCGCTGGTGGCGCAGTTCCTTACGTCGATGTTGCGCAGCCGCTCCATTCGGCGGGGCTGCCGAGGGAAGCGGGGTCACTGTGGACGGGGTCAGGAGCCGTTGAGATATGGTTGAAATAATGATATTGTTGTTTTTTTTCCTCTCTCTCTCTCTCTTTCTTTCTCCCTCTCTCTTTATATATATATATAAACATTAATTATGTATTTTTAAAATATATAATGATAATATTATTATTATTATATATATAACATTCAATAAATTAAAGAATTGTGGGTCCTTGTGGGGAGCTGCAAATACATATATATATATAACAACATAAGGATAACCAAGATATGGTTAGTCTAGTGAATCTGTGTTTTTTGGTTTACATTGGTACCTGGGAGCTTATTTCATTTGATTTCCACATGGAAATGATGGCCAAACCAAAATAAACCGACAATAGTAGGGTGTTTCAGCATCAACAAGAAAAGGAATCTATTTGTCTATCCATCCATCCATCCATCCATCCATCCATCCATCCATCTAGATGTATATATATATAGTTATATAATTGTTATATATATATGGAGAGTTTATCACGGATAGTAAAATCGTTCTTCGACACTTACAGAATCCCTTAAGGACTGCTTTAGAAGATTAAACCATACTAAACCATATCAAACCATATGTGTGTCCAATTTGCTTCCCATGAATGCTTCTTTCATGGGGATTCAACAAACACCCTCAAAGGTGATACCGTATACCCAAATAGCAAAGGCTTGAGTGCTGGGCCTATTTACCAATAATAACTTTTATAACGGCGGACTTTTTCACCCGCTTTCATGTGGCTCATTTGTCACCTTTCACAAATGAGGGGGATGAAATCCCTATCAAACGATGTGCATGATAAATCCATAATATAAATCCGCATTATTCTTCATATCAAACAACATGAAGGATAGGGCTACTCCCAAATCATCACTGTAATACTATAGAAAATACATATGGAAAACCATTGAAAATCCCTATTGTCATATGGTTTTCTGAATGGTAAACCATCCACGTTGAAGCTCCTTGGCTCGATGTCAGGCACAACGATGTGTTTTTTTTGCGCTCGCAGGACGTGAACCTGGAGGCTGGGCTTTGAAGCCCCCATTGTTCGATGGTGAAAACCTTGGTTGTTTCGCGGAAAAGGATCCATTTATGGATGATTTACAGATGATTTACCCATAAAAAAATCGTGATTTTCCACTTCGCAAACTGTGAAATAACCAGAGGGTAAGCTGAACATGGGATAAACCCTGGATAAACGAAGATAAAATCACTATGTTTAGTGGCTAAATCATCAAACTAAACATGATTATCCAACCTCAAATTTGGCAGGGTCGTCATGTTAGTTGGGTGGAAAAATGTGAAACTTATGATTGACCCATATCGACCCTTGGAATTACCAGTTTTCATGAGGTCGCGAGGGTTCTTGGCAAGGCTGGCCCCAACTTATTGAGAGGATAGGGGGGGATTCCTAAAATAGGGGTACCCCCAGCTATCCTCCAAAATTATTATAGATCATTTTAAAATTGAAGGACGTGTTTCTTGGGGAACCCCCCCCCATTTTAGATGATTATCGGATGTAAATGAATATAAGTTGCTGACAACCACATCTATCATGTGACTGTCCTCTATTTTCTTTTGTTCGCAGCTCCGAAGGGTCGAGTTTTGCAGGTCGATGATCAGAATGTCTTTGCGCAGAGCGCTGAGTTGATGAGTTGTCAACTCTTCATCATCGAACGTGAGGCGCCTCACGTCGTTCGTCCTGTGGGTCCCTTTATTTGGGGTAGCCAGTAGCCGCTTAAAGCGGCAGAGATTGGAGGGATGTGGGGATAACATTCATATTTTGGGGATACCATGGGGATACCATGGAATATAATTGGATAGAACAGGATATTGCCAATGCCAATACACTGGGATTTGATTCTGTGCAAATTATAGGATATAGTGACCTCACAACGACCATCACCAGAAATGATGCTTAGGAAGATTAATAGTAAGAAGATGCCTATTTCTACCAAAGGAATTATGTTCTAGTTTGGTTAGATGCCTCTTTGAGTGTGAGAAGTGCGTTCATTTGTCATAGATAGGAATGTATAGGAATGTAGTTTATCAAAATGTCGGTGGGATTTTACTTTTCCACCTTTTTGGGATATCTTTCTGTATCATTTTGGTATATATTTTCTAGGGTTCCCCCATTTTAAGAAACTTTTATCACTGGGGGTGGCCCCTACTACGAAAAGCGCTGCATTGGCTGCAAAATCAACAACTACGTCATATGTTTGTCAGCTGAGTATTGGCGTGCATCCACTCCAGCCCTGCCGGAGTACACACCAGTCTCTGGACCCCGTGAGCAGCCCAACATCGTCGGTTTTGGCTGGTGATTTCGAGGTTGAATTCCACCTCGGCATTTCTGTTGATCAAAATTTCCGTCCATACGAAATCCCAATTTCTGTTGCTTCAACCAGCATTTGTTTTTGTTAAATCCCAATGAAACCCGCATTGTTCAACCGGCCGTTCCTTCCTGGTTTCCCTTTCGTCAGGCCGGAGCCGGCGTGGTAAAGGCTGGAGATCGGATCCGCCTGAAGTCGCAGTTCACGCATAAGTACCTGGAACCTTGGCATTTTTTTGACAGCCATGAGGATATATAGGGATAATCTATGATAATCTGATATAATGGGGATATATATATATGTATATATATATATGGGGATAGTTGCTGGAATATAAGGCATATAATTTGGCATATATATATAGTATAAGAAACTAATGAGACCCAACAATCAGGTATAACTTGGCAGTTCTATCGCAGGTCCAAGGGGGAGGCACCCTTTTACGCGCAAAGTTGATGCACAGTTCACTTGCTTAAGGTTTGGGTTTAGGGGATATAACTATAGGTAGTTAATGGCTTTATAATCATGTTTTATTGCTATAAAACAGGTATATGGCAATTTTGTTGACAGCCTTGACAATCTTTTTGGGGATTTATAAATGCGGAAATTTGATGGGATACAAAGAAAACGGCATATACGCCACTAATGATAACCAACAATCAGATTTATATAAGAGGTATATGATAGATATGTGAACCACTGGAAAACCGTGGAAACCCATTGGTATATGTTAGATAAAAGGTGCAGTTTTGCCCGATAAACCATGTACCATGTTAAGACCCTAGCACATATGCTGACAGTAAGGTGTTTACATGATTATATTCCACATGATGCCCAAGAGTTATATATATTTTGCAAAAATCAACATGATGTAATTATAGCAGTTGACAATATTGTTGCGAGATTTAACAGTGTGGATATAATATGTAATATATATTCTTGCAGATATAGTTGTTACCCAATTATACAACGTGGTGGGCGTGCAATAACTATTATATATATATATATAGAAATGAAACAAACCAGCTGGATGACTGGGCCCTAGGCAATCGTTACAAACGGGATGCGCACCTGGGATGATATTTCTTAACGACTTGCCTTTGCACTTGGATATAGGGGCATTCCCAGAATTTTCTAATCATCCCATTTACCAACAATGTGGATGAAAGGGATGGTATGTTGATTGGGGATATGATAGGTAAATTATGGTACCGTTATTTCATGGGATAAAACATGATACGCGTTTGTACTGTAAAACCAATAGAAGGTTTATTGGGATATACTTGGATATTGAATAGTGGGATATACTGAGACATAGCGGGATTTATGAGGATTTATGTTTATATATAATGTACAATGGGGCGTGATGGGATTCTGGATGTTTTTGAAATTATATAGAAATGCTGGGCCGAAACTGAAAGATAACATGATAAACAGCCAACATGAATGGTTAGAACGTATTGTTTTTGTGTAAGCCAATTTTTCAAGTGACCCTCTGGTAAACTAAGAGTTCGCTATAGAAAATGACCATTTTATAGCTGGGTAAATCAACAAACTTTCTAGGGCCATTTTCAATAGCTATGTAACAAATTACCAGAGGGTAAATCAGATTTGTTTCAGAACAAAATAACAAAACACTAATTTATAGAACCTTACTAGACTGGAAACTTTCAAAACTACAGTTTATTTTCCAAGTTAAGCAAACGAAAAACTGGGTAATGTTTCTTGTGAGGTGGGCCGTATACCGTAGCAGGACGATCAGACTCTGGGCGAACCATGGGAAAAACCATCGATTGCTCAATGGGTTGTTGTTTGCCATGGGAAATTGGACAAATCAGCTCAAGATGTTTCATGTCTCTATCCCCAACAGTTATAGCCCTTTACCAGTAAGTCAGCAAATTACCTAATTTATGGTTCATGATAACACCAAACACATAGCGATTGACTGGTTTTTAGCGTTTCAACTGAAGACAAACCATGTTCAAATAGGATAACCCCAGCAATAAAGTAATGGATGATTCTCCACTTAGATTTCAGCACAACTGGCAGATGCAAAGATCATCGATCCATTCCAGGGATGGACTGTGTCAGTATCCCACAACATGCAATGCACTGGTCACCAGCTGGGCGCTAAGAGTAGCGGGGTCCATGGGGGATGGAAAAAGATCTTTTCATTCCCCCACACAATGTGTCCACACTGAGGGGTTCTTACGGTAAGTGTAAAGGCCGGTGCTTAATCAGGGTGCTCACGCTGGCCTGCGGCATTTTACCTCTAAATTTCCGTATGAAGTGGCTCTTGTGACTCTTGTGAAATCTTGACATGCGTTTCGACTGCGCAGGCTTGCACTATAAGTCACTAAGTCTTCGTCCACGTTCTGGGCTCATTTTGGTCTGTGGAATTTAACCTCTAAAGTTCCGTCTAAAGAGGCTCTTCTGATGTCTTTTGTGAAATGTTGATGTGCATTTCGATTGCGCAGGCTCCCACAAAGTGCGGGTCCCGCTTGTGGGATCCAGCTGGGCCGCGGCATCTTTCCTGTAAATTTCCACGTAGAGGTTGCTTGAAGTCAACTGATGGTCGTTGGATGTCATTGCTATGTTTTGAGCCATCTCCCATCGTCATGGGTCATATTGTATTCTTGTAGCATTATCCAGTGATTATAGCAAGGGCACGCAGTGACCCAAAGTGATCAAAGTGTGCTTTGATTTTTTGGTGATTGAAAATTTGCTGTAAAAATGCGG
>Ga0126342_10023712_pt1 | contig 10011 bp, 6 predicted proteins | sample Cyp1metagenome_FD_92528 | JGI IMG/M metagenome (GOLD analysis project Ga0126342, IMG submission 92528) | Coral microbial communities from Lord Howe Island, Old Settlement Bay, Australia - Cyphastrea 1 metagenome | ecosystem: Host-associated > Invertebrates > Cnidaria > Coral ... | reverse complement strand
GTACGTATGTACGTATGTACGTATGTACGTATGTAGGTATGTAGGTATGTAGGTATGTAGGTATGTAGGTATGTAGGTATGTAGGTATGTAGGTATGTAGGTATGTAGGTATGTAGGTATGTAAGTATGTACGTATGTAGGTATGTAGGTATGTAGGTATGTAGGTATATAGGTATGTAGGTATGTAGGTATGTAGGTATGTAGGTATGTATGTAGGTATGTAGGTATGTAGGTATGTAGGTATGTAGGTATGTACGTGTGTAGGTATATAGGTATGTAGGTATATAGGTATGTAGGTATGTAGGTATGTATGTAGGTATGTAGGTATGTAGGTATGTAGGTATGTAGGTATGTATGTATGTATGTATGGGTAAATTATAATATTTCACCAACCTGAATTAATGCCATTTGGGGATGATTCCCCTTATTAACCATGATTCCAGTGAGGTCGCAGTGAGGTCGTTATAATTTACCCAGATGTATGTATGCATGCATGTATGTATGTATGTATGTACGTAAATGATTATTATATATATATATATATATAAATACGCATATATACCACCCAAAAATTGGTTGATTAACATACCCTCTGGTAAACAAACATAGCTATTGAAAATGGCCATTTATAGTTGATTTACCCAGTAAAAACGGTGATTTCGATAGTTATCTCGGTTTACCAGAGGGTAATAATAATAAGTATCAACTAATAAATCAACCATTATTACTAATGATAACTCCAATTATTGGTTGATTCAACTAATTATATAGTCTTGTTGGTGGTTTCCACCCCTCTGAAATATATGAAAGTCTGTTGGGATTATTATTCCCAATATATGTAAAAATAAAAAATGTTCCAAACCACCAACCAGATAAGTATCCCACCTAATTATGAGTTTTTTTCGAATAATATTCCCGATCGGGAAATGATTAATTAAAATCCATCATGTTAATCATTGGGATCTATCATTATCCCGTTCAGTAACTATGGTTAATCACCCCATTTTGGGGATTATCACCATTGAATAGGCTTTGATTTTCCGATTTTCCACCAGAAAAACCATCCAGCTATTGGGATATCCCTATTTATGGAACCTGCCAAGTGGTAATCGGATAATCACCTATCCTATCGTTATTTTCACCAACAGGGCCTCTTGATGTGATGATCTGATGCCAAGTCAAGGCACATAATGGTGGAGCCTTTCAAGCCGACAGCTTCCGCTTCCGGCGAAAAACGCACCTGGCGGACTTCCATAGTCGTCGCGGTGGCGAAAAAAATCGCAGGTTTCCATAGTCATGCCATAGTCATGGGGGTACAACAGCTGGATGGTTTATTTCATTGAAAGTCCTATTAAAATGGTTGATTTAGGAGTAGCCCAAGTCTAGGAAACATCCATTTTGTCACCCATGCAGTGATATCTGTGCAGTGATGCATGTTAGTATATGTAGACAAGAAATAGCATGCAAAAATGTTAGTATATAGAATAGTTTCCATACTAATCACGGTTTGGGACTATGAGACATATTACCATCTGGAGAAATGATGCGAAGTGTGAAACTGGAGCCCAAGGCAGGTTTGGAAGAATGATTCCCCTGACTAGCCTTCATTTACAGTCCAAATTCACTGGTTAAAGAACTGAATATTCTCAGCTACCAAAAATGCAAAAACAAAAAAAAGGTGCCCATTTTCAGACACACATCCACAGATTTCTGTTCGATAAGGTTATCATCCTCACGTGTTTGTTTCAGTTCCCATAGCCTTCCTATGCAACACATTTGGATCTCCAGTAGTCTCTGAGAAACAGGCGATCTACCCATTCGGAGGATCCAGTGTTTTGCCGTTTTTCCCGCCCAGTTTTGGACCTGTGCCAATCATATTGTTTAATCTGGGTCCATGATCCACCCCCAAAGCCAGGTTGCTGAAGATTTACGACTTTCTCAATCATGGATCCAGCAATCCCATGATACTTCAATTGAATAAAATACTGCAATCTTGCCATTAAATAAAATACTTCAATTCCTTCCATTGAAAAGGATTCAATTCCTGGTTGTTTCTATCTCCATCATATATTTACCATAAACACAAACACGTGTTGGCTATTGAAATAATTTGATCCATATGTTTTGAGAGGGATACCTGTGGATATAAAATTTGAAAATGATCATTCACATGTGGATTCAATTTGACCCATTCAATTCAATTTATCCACACCATACTATATGAATCCAAACATATATCCCACAACATGTTATATCCATATCTAAGAAATCAATCCGCAGTAACTCAAATTTGCGGAAGTCCGCATGGATTCTTAGCCCATAGTATCTCTTCAATCAAATTAGCGCATCTGGGGATTGATCCATATCCACTATAATTGATCTCTATCATGTGAATTATCTATCCCCTTACAATTGCACCCGCCTAAATTTATCTAAATTAAAGATGCAAACCAGCTGGGGCCATACCCTGTGCAAAATCATTTTGGGAACCCCATGTTTCCATGTTCCATTAAATTCAGGGGCTGTAATCCACAAATAATCTGGTCTGTGCTTAAGATGTTCCCCCAAAACAACATCCACGTTCCCCAGCAAGATTCCCCAAGTTGTGGATTTGGGAAGATTCAACAATCCATGTTATTCCCCATATTATTCCCCGTAGATTCCTCAGCAAATCCCTATCTTTGATGCCCATATCATATCCCGCATGGGATCTCCAGGTGCGGCGCGGCGGCCACCTCTGCGGGCAGCTGGAGTTTCTTCAAAGCCAAGTCCAAGACCTAGCGTTGGGAAAATGACCCCCCCCTGATGCTCCCATGTGGGACCCCACAAATACATCTTTGGTTGGTGGTATACCTACCCATCTGAAATATATGAAAGTCAGTTGGGATGATTATTCCCAATATATGGAAAAAAATGTTTGAAACCACCAACCAGATCTAGTAAACCAAATTAGGGCTACCTATTTAGTAGGGAGAAGGGATTAAGGAACATCACCTTGAATGAAATGGATACACATCATCCCCATATGCCAGCCGTGCTGCTGGTAGAGACATTTACCAACATTTCAGGGTGAGAATGGGCATAAATCTTGGTAATTTGTCCTTACATGGAGCATGTGAAATGGTTGAACAACGAGAATTATTGAGATGATGTCTGAATATGCAATTCAATCACTAGATCGTTGGTAAACAGTTCAATCATGTCACCCCTTGAAATATCTTGAGATACTTTGATTTGTTTAAACCCAGGTATTAGGTCTGCTGGTCTCGTCGCAATAGAGCAGTCTCTCAGAAACGATATTCCGAAGGTGTACTACATTTTCTGGTTTCAACCGCTCCAAAATAAGTTGCGTCTTTTGGGCCCAAAATTCATGAAACCAATGATATCCAATGGTAAATTGAAGCTGTTCCATCCTTTTGGTGACAGGATTTCAGCGCCCAGCTGGGCCCAGCGAAGACAAGTGCCTGAAGAATTATGAACATTTGCAAATAGATAAATAAAGTCAATTGTTGTGTCCGGTATCAAACACAATCATCAAACACTTCAAATGTTCACTTAATTGTTTTGATTACTTATTTTTACATGATCCCAGATTTTTTGAAGGTACACTCTCAAATGATGTCCAGCCTTGATCATTTCACCCTTCACTTCATCATCTTCGACCTCATTTTGGGGCGACTGTGTGTTGTGATACTATTGTTGCATGTTTTGTCAATATCACTATGCGTATCATATGTAATATGCATCATTGAATGATTTATGTATATATATATACTAGTACATATATATATATATATATATATATATGCTAGTACACATATATATATATTATTATATATATGCCTTTCGAATGTAGTATATCATGTGACAATAAATCAAGCATCGGTACTCTGCACTTAACGGAAACATACCAGTAGCAGCTTGCTTTTGTTTTTAACTCCCAGGATCTTGATGGATGTGGTATCCTGTCCCAACAGGAGCTGTCGAGCGTCTCCTGTCTTGCTTTGTTGATGCCAAAAAAAAACACGAAAAGAAAACAGCATAGCTCTTGGCAAAAGCCAATGTTTTGGACCTGCCAACTTCCAAAATCGATGGATTTATGGGTTTCGACGTTGACTTGGACAGTCCGGGATGGCCTACTTTGGCATTTGTTGCACTCTTGGCTTCTGACCAAGCGGAAGGTTCGAATGCTCAGCTTCTGCTGATCTTTTTCACTGTGCATCTGTGCCAGGTCAATGACGGGGGCACCCCACTTGGTGGGATGGTTTTCTTACTTGGTGCGGCCTTACCAGGCGTGTAATTTTGTCCCATGAAATCCTAGGACCATGTATGAATCATGAATATGTATGAATCATGAATATGTATGAATCAATAATGATAATCAGAAAGAGTACTTTTAAATCCAAATGAAACGCTTACGTGAAACGTATCTTGATGGCCCTGAAAAAAACTCGCCCCTTCCTACATCACACGACTTGATACGACTTGACTGTCCAAGGCCAAGCTTCTATGCCCTACATTTCCTGGCGACACTCCTGATCTTGGCCAATGTGTTAAGTATGGTTAACCTGTGTGACAAGTCTGTGGCTCAACTCAACTGTGGGACAAAGTGGTTTCAAACAGTAAAAATCAACCAGCTTAGACCAACTTCCACAAGACGAGACCCGTACGAGATGAAGCTCCCCAGTTGTAACAAGTTGTTTTATAAATCCAATCGCATACGAATATCCCTAGCATGAGCCCGTCGGTTGACCTACTCACAATCCAACTTTACCAATCATGCCATGCATTGATTACGAAGCCATATAAAACACCATTGAGTTGATGTGATCGCCAATTCTATGGGGCAAAATCCACCCTGGCCGTTTTTGGGGAAAAATCAGAAAACAGGAACCGCAGCCTTCTTGCAAAACGACAAGTACGTGTAAAGGTCATCTGGGGGGCAATCCTCAGGAATCCAGAAGTAGGACTTCTGAATATATGGTTTTTATATGTTGTTCATATTCTGGTGTATGTATAATATGTAATATATATATATATGTAATATAATTATATGTAATATATATATATATATATACAGATACAGGATCATACTTTTGATGATTTTTGTGGATATATAATGATATATACGGGTTCAACATGGCTGATGGGTTGCCACTTGCGATGCCTGGAATGTAGACCGAGCAGAAGACACCCATGTGTTGCAAGTCTTATTTGCTCAAAGATTCAGGCGGAGTGGCATCAAAATAACATGGTTCGTTGTATAATATGTTACAATATGTTACAATCCGTTTATCAAAACATTGGTCTCACCCAAATCACCAAAAACATTGAACATACATATTTATACATATATATATATATATATAAATGGATAAATTAGAATTATTCACCAAACCAAAAACATGGCGAGATGATTCCGCCAATCCAATTCCTGTCATTCACGTACAGTATCTTCACGTCACGATGTCATCGGTCGTTTGGATCCACATTTAACGTATAAAACCCCCACCACTGTAACCACAATTACCCCCCTACTGTTGGTGTGTCTGAAAATCGGGAAGACCTCCAATCATGGGATTTTGGATGATTTTGGGGACCGTTGGGACGTAGCCTATGTTCAAACAAACCCAGATCCCTATCCCCATCCCTGTTGTATTACCATAGTTGTTGGTCAATTTCCCATGGATATGTTGCTAGTTCTATTCCCATGAACCCCCATATGGCCTATATGATGGGTTCGTCGGAAAATAAGGTGCCCCAACAATGATGGTTCAGATCGTCATTTCTCCTACGCAATGGCCATTTTGGGACAAAGCCATATAGGCCTCATATCATATAACCATACAACCTCGATATACCCTCCCCCAAAGTAATATAGACCCTGACATTCCTCGAAAATTCATGAGAAACTTATCTTCCAAGCCTTAATTGGCACGGTCACCGTCTTAATTTGGGGTATGGTAACGCCGTATGGCTATGGGTCAAAACCCTGGTACAAGTACCTAGTGAACCCAAAATAGCCAATAAATGGATATTCATCCCACTAAAATTGCCAATTCATGGATGTTCATCCCACTAAAATTGCCAATAATTCATGTTTTGACCCACTCCCATATACAGTACAGTAACTCTCATAACTTGGGACAGGTCACTGTGATTTCGGGCGGGCTACACCTGAGGTGGACGCAGTGGCCATGTCAATGGGAAAACCATCAACAAATGGTGACGACTTTGCAGCAATGGACGACTTGGGTGACTTTGGTGACAACCAAAATTGAATGATGTGGGGGATAGTTATAGGATGTTCCAACACGCTATGGAGCTGATTGCCAGTATGTTTGTTGGTTTAGTTTAGGTTCATCTATCCAACTGCAAATATATCTAGCCAGTTCACCCCTGTCATATTGGCTATGAACATGTATAAACCAACCTAGTAATACGTGTGTGTGTGTGTGAGAACTAACCCTACATAATCCATGAGTAGGCAGGCTTATAAACCCCAAGAGAGGTAAGTTAAGTTAAGCTATCACTCGGCTGGGCCACCATATCATAGGATTGGGGGAATCATTCCAAAACATGACGTAGTTCCAGTTTAGAAAGTGTTGTCCTCCTATAACATGGCTGGGCAATCACCACAGAACTACGGGGGATCTTAAAAAATACCAGCTTTGAATTTACATCAACAAATCGAACGATTCAAACCATACATGATGGTTGTATGGGCTTTTACTAGCTGCTTTGTTGGATATCATTACCCATTGGGGGAATGCCGCTCTGTAACTTTGGGCGCTTGGGTTATACCATCGCCTGGGCTTCCGCACGAGGGGCGATTTTTGCACCAGTCCCAGCCCACCACTTTGCCATTTTCATCCTACGGGGCTGATGATTGTGACCTTTGCAGCACAGCCCAAACATCCAACAAAAAGAAAGGATTCGTTTCATGAACTCACTCACTGGATTGGTTTAAGGGACAATCTACAGGAAACTGTGGATTTTCCCATGAAACATAGGGCGTTGCGTTTTTCCCCTTAAACCAATCCAGTGACTCATCACTTGAAAATGGTTTGTGGTATGCTCAAGGGCCTGTTGGTTTCATCTGTAACCCTGTTCCCGAATTGAGCCGTAAGGTAGCTATAACATGAAGGATTTGAACATAGGCATAATCCAGCTCATGTTTTGGTTCTTCGACGTTCAACAAAGTAAGCTTGGAAGATCTCACTGATATCACAAGCAACATGGGTCTTTCAACATCCGATCAACAGGCAGTGTCTGGGTCCTTCCGAAGGGTTCCCCAGAAGAGCTCAGCGATCCCTTCTCGGATGCCCTGAAGCGTGAAAAATAAATCCAGGATGAAACGGAAACATTCACCAAAGCTGGGGTTCAATCACACATAATTGAGATTTAAGCGACCTAGGAAAATAACAAATAAATGTAAAAACTCAGCTCCTTGCAGGAGCTCCTTGCAGGATAAAAATGAATCAAAAAAACATTGATGCGAGATGTATATACAGTATATATATATATATATTGTATATATATATATATTGTATCTGTGTATACATATCTGGGCTGAATTGTGACACTTGAACTTGAAATGAGACTATTTGCGGATAACCCCTTCCCTTCTATGCATCATTCGGGACGTCGCAGTGAGATAGTTTTAATGTACCCATATATCATCTGGTTGGTGGTTGAGCCACCCCTCTAAAAAATATGAGTTCGTCAGTTGGAACGATGACATTCCCAATATATGGAAAAATCATCCAGCCATCTTCCAAACCACCAACCAGTCATATATTGTACATGTATACTCATCTAAAACGATTCATGTTCGGTTCCTTTGTTGGTGGTATGTTATATTCCAGTACCTAGGGGATATATACATATGTATGCCCTAATGCCTCATTCTAGTGAACACTTCCATGACCAAGATTGGCTTGACCTCAGCTGAATCCTGGTTTCAATCTCCCGGCAAGACGTGAAGCATTGAACTATAATTAAACCAAGCAGAACAGCAACCAGCCAGATATTCAGTATATCTTGTAGGAACTTCTTGGATAAGACATGACACATTCAGCCGACAAGTTCGCCTGAAAGATCAGGGTATTTATCGCTACATATCGCTATCATTTACCGCTGCATTGATCGAGAATGGGCTTGGTGGCCCAAGTTGGAACTGCTGTAGGTTTTAGGTGACCTCAACTGGTGCTTTTTCGACTGGCACTCCCACTGCGTCCATGCTCAAAACGAAACCTAAGACTTAATTTCGAATCACTTTGGTTATTCACTATATATATATATGTATATATATATGTATATATATATATATGTATATATATGTATATATATATATGTATATGTATATATATATATGTATATATATATATATGTATGATGTGTACATGTATTTACAATACATATTCACTTGACAAGAAAAATAACTCTAAGATTTCCCCCTTGACCTTCCGCGACCGCCTCTTCGATGGATTTCATTTGGATGCTATCCGATTGGATGATCGTCCTGGTCGACATAGGGCAACCGATTGAACTATTGGGATGTTCCATGTTCAACTATATTATATGTTTAAACATGTTTTTTAATCAAAACATATAGTTTAATAGGCAAAAGAGTTGAATTGTTGGAAACTTGGAAAACCATGTTCAACACCGACTATTGACCAGATTGCAAGAATTCAAGTTGGAACCAGGAGGATTTCACCGACCAAATCTGGATTTTTCCATCAACATTAAATCAGGAGATAAGCCAGATAAGCGTGTGTGTATATATATATATATTGTATGTGTATATAATATATATATAGTTATATGTATGTATATATATATACAACACACACACTAAATGGCGATGTTTATCACCAATGATGTGGGGATGTACCCTGCACAAGGATGCACAAATCCTCAGTATATCCTCAGAAAAAAAGTGCCCTTCTCCCCGTTTTCCGTCTGGGCCCCTGAACTTGTTGATGTCCAAATGGATGAGCAACATTGGCTGCCGCCGGGGCCGCGGAGTGAAATCCGAACGACCTGTCCAAAAACCGCGAAGGGCGTTGCGATGGGGTTATGGGGTTTTACCATCTCAAGTTGGAATGTAACTACTGTGGATGGTTGCGAAATCCTGCACCACCAAAAGGATGGTTGAAACATGTTGAAACCCTATAAATAATGGGATTTTGCCACCTATCAACTGGTGCAAAATTTCTTCCATCCACCGTATCATGAGATGGGATGAATAGCGATGAATACAATCCCAGAAAAAAAAAAAAACTTTGCACTGAGAATCTGCCATGAAGGGTAGGGTCTATGTTAATTTGAAGGTAATGGGTCAAAATCGCCATTCGATACCCACCAAAAACATATAAAAAATTCAGAAAATTAAGTGTGTTATTAGCTGTTCATCCCAGCTTCTTGGTCGAGTTTCCCATTGGAAAAACGATGAAAAACGCATACAAACGGCACGCAATCCTTGGGGTATCTATGGAGCCACCGGCGGAAATTCCCAGTTCCCCAGTCGTGGTGGATTATTGCCATCACCAGCAAATCGAGGTCAAAAAGTATCGCAATGTGCCACCAGCCAGAAACATTCCCTCTCTCTGCTGGTGTCTCCCGTCCGTACCTCCCGCCAGCGCCAAACAAGGCGACCGAGACTGTTATTTTCTTTTTCGGCAAAATGTTCGCACCAGCGGCAGCAGCAGCAGCAGCAGAAGGAAGCAGCAGCACGAGGAGGAAGCAGCAGCAGCAGGAGGAAGCAGCAGCAGCAGGCAAGCAGCAAGCAAGAAGCAGGGAAGAAGCAGCAGGCAAGCAGCAACCAGCATTTGCCCCCAAACTTGAACTTTTTCCAGGCGCACGGCCTCCCGATACGACTTTTAGAAGCTGATACGACTTAACCCGAGCGCTTGTAACTAATCCTAATCATTGGTTAGTTTAATATAGTTTTAAAGTTTATATTTGGTAATTCATGGTAATTCATGGTAATTCATGGTAATTCAT
>Ga0126342_10023711_pt1 | contig 10011 bp, 6 predicted proteins | sample Cyp1metagenome_FD_92528 | JGI IMG/M metagenome (GOLD analysis project Ga0126342, IMG submission 92528) | Coral microbial communities from Lord Howe Island, Old Settlement Bay, Australia - Cyphastrea 1 metagenome | ecosystem: Host-associated > Invertebrates > Cnidaria > Coral ... | reverse complement strand
TTTAGACAAAGTCTAGGGCCTATCACCCCCATTGCCTTCTTAGAAGAGCTGAAACAACTTTTGAAACAATGAGGAAAAAAAGGCTATGAAGTGCTGCTTCGCAGTAGTTTGGAACAATGCAAATGAGGAACGTCAAAAAACATTGAGTTTTTTGCGGAAAATCCCATTTCGTGCCACGGCCGTCTATCAAGCGTGTACCTAGTTTTATTTATAGTAGTGGTTCATGGTGGTTAACGGTGGTTAATTAATAGTGGTTGTCCAGAAAACCCAAAGAACCTGTGGTTTGGTTTGTGAAGTCTGACCCATAGCCAGTAGGCTATGTACTTTCGGCAGTTCCAAGTGAAGCACTAGTTGTTTCTTCACATTGTTGCCATTCTCTCGGAACAAAACCATGCAAAAGCCAACTTGGATTCTTAGAACACCACAGTTTGATGCTGTTGATTTCTGTTCTTCTGATATTACCCTCTGGTAAACTAACATAACTATGCAAAATCACCATTTTTAATATAGGAAATTCACTATAAATGGTGACTTTCCAGTTCGTTATGTTGGTTTGCCAGTCTATTTTGAATTGTTTCCATTTCCTGTAAAATCCTGTCTCGAGTTCCATTCAGCACAATCCGACTTAAGCAAGCCTTCCACTGATCGCTTGCCAAGAATGGATGAGCATAGGCCATGCTGATTACGATGATTTACCTATGACAAATTCCTGATCGGTTGATACCCTCCTGGTTGGTGGTTGACCTACCCCTCTGAAAAATATGAGCTCGTCAGTTGGGATGATGAAAATCCAAATATATGGAAAAATAAAATTAATGTTCCAAACCACCAACCAGTCATTTAATTTCACATAATTAACTATGGAAAACGGATGAACATGGCCAGAGTTGCCCAGAGCGCATACGATAATATGGGATAACCCTCGTCGCAGTTAGCAGATGATACAGCTTGAAGTAAGAAAAGAAACATTGTGTCTGAGTTCCAGTGTCGCAATGCAATGATCTTACTTTTCAACAACAAAACAAATGTGCTCAGCTGGGGAACAGCACATGGCAGATCCGAGAACATTCCAAGGGCCGCTTCGCAGTTGCATGGCGATGATACATAGCTCCCTGGCTCTAGAGAGGCCGATCAAGTGGCCAGTTTGCTGAAAGCCAGCTGTGCCACCACCAAACTTGACCGGCTTCGGTGTCAGTGAACTTGTACCTATCTATCTTGGCCAAAATCATGCTCGCCACACGAAGCATAGCAAATCCACGTAGGCACGTGCTCTCCCCGTGCAGCTACAATGGAGATCTTTGTGGCGGACATAAAAGGGCAAGGTGTCCAGCAAGCGAAAATTCAGTTCAGCACACGACATGGGGGGATCAGGCTGATCAAGCTGCACATGAACATGGTACAGATGATTTACCTCTGGAAAATAGTATGACATGGTGACAAACAACCACTGCATGGTTGGTGGTTTCAACCCCTCTGAAAAATATTAGTCAATGGAAAGGATTATCCCATATATATATATTATGGAAAATAAAACATGTTCCAAACCACCAACCAGACCACAACTGGCACACCGATATCGATATCCAACGACAAGTCTAGGCGCTACACATTCCCAAGTGGCCGAGGAGCATTGCCCGGAACGTCTAGGGCGAAACGGATGGCACGATTCCTGCAAGCTGTTTTTTGCGTGCCGGAGTCGTTGGATATCGATATCGGTGTGCCAGTTGTGGTTGTTTGGTTTCTTACCCATCTAGGTATTGATTGTTGGGAATCCCCTATGAAGGTAGCTAGTTCGCTGGAGGTAGCTGGTATGAAAAAGATGGACTTTCCAGGCAGGTCACCTCACGGTGAGATGTTTCTAGTTGAAAGAGCGAAGAAACGACCAGGGCACCTTGTGAAAGATTGGACACCGGACATTACTCATTACCCTCTGGTAATTTTTCACAGTTTGCGAACTTGAACATGGCTAGAAATAGTTGATTTTACCTATCAAAAATGGGTGGATCTTTCCAGTTCTTGTTTGTAAACGTTTACCAGGCCGGGTACATCTCATTGCCCAAGATCTTGCCGGGTAGATTTTGTGAAAAACCCAATTTTTCAAAGGTAGCCATAGCTATGAAAAATTGTCCATTTAACTTACATAAATTCAGTAAGTGGTGTGTAGTGTAGTCCATGTATATATACATATAAGTATAAACCATATATTTCACCCCATATATAATTTCCTTTTTTCGACCCATTTACAAAGTGGGATGAACCCAATTAGACTTGAAGTTTTCATCCACTTCAGTTTGAGTTCCCGAGGTTTGCTGGAATTACACCAGTGAAAATGGGTGCCTTTGAGAAATGAGCCGGGTTTACCACAGTGGTTATTTGACAATATTTGACTAATATAGCTATCGAAGCCATGGCCCATTTACAGATGTCACTTTCCGCTTCGCGAAATATATATATATAATATATATATAATATATAATATATAATATATATATAATATATATAATATATATATAATATATATAATATATGTAGAACAATTGCATACAATTGCATACAAGATCATACAAGTTAAAACGCGGAAGCAATGAAACACTAAGTCCAAGGGGGATTCTTGGTACCCATCGATGGGTCGTAGTCTCCATGTTTCCCCACCATTTTTCGGAAAAAATACGCTGTGTTCACACGTTCTTACGTTGAGCTTCCGAGAACAGCTTCCGAGAAGCTCTAAGCATAAACAAGGTACCCCAAAAAATAAAATGAACATTCTGAAACCTAGCTTACATGATTAACATCCATTGAAAAAAAAGGCAGGGCTTCTAATCTTGACTCTTTAATTTAAAGCATGGTAATTCCCCACAAGATCCCAGAGAATTCATAGCATAAGTCATTTCTACAGAAAACTATGGCTTATGGGTCAAAAGCCTGGTATAAGCAATTTTTTTTCTGGATGATTTCCAAAAAATCATATGGTACTACAGGATGGGGCCCCCAGTTGAGCTCGCTAACTAAGTTGCCTGAAAAAAGTGGCTGAATTCGATTGGGTTTATGGTAGATATAACGAACTACTTACCCTCTGGTAAACTAACATAACTATGGAAAATCACCGTTTTTAATGGGAAAACACACTATAAATGGCCATTTTCAATAGCTTTTTGTATGCTTACCAGAGGGTACTGGGGGTTACATTGAGATTCCCATGAGTTTCCCCCTGGTCCCCACGAACTCCGAGCCGCGAGGTATTGAGAAGGGGCCACTCCGGCACCTCCTGTGAATCGAAGGATGCCATGGGTCCCCAAAAGGCTATCTATGGGAAAAATAACAGAAAAATATGGTATACTGGTATAATACCATTGGTATACCTTCTGGTAAACTATATAACATTGGAAAATCCCATATCTTTAATGGGCTTTATCAACTACAAATATGACTATTTTCATGGGCCATGGCTTAGCTCGGCATGACGGTTGCCCGGTGACGATCCCGTGCCGCAAACATGCGCGCTGGGGAGTTCATCCCTATTTTCACAGAAACCCAAATCACCAGTTGATGGTATGTTTATCTATGGTATAACTGGACTATATGTGGATGATATATATAATAAACAAATATGTTTTTGTAATCCATCTCGGATATTCCAAAAAAATGAACTGGAGTCAATAGTGTCCTTTTGGTAAAAATAGAGGGGCCGGGAGCTGGTATACCATCTATCATCATTTACCTGTTGTTAAAGGGGTTTCTTCAAACCCCTCTATTAATCAACCAACCAATGGGAAAAGGACATCTATGAGTTGATGGTAAGTTTATCCCATGATTTATAGGGGTGCACCACCAAAAGGATGATTGAAACCCTATAAATCATGGGATAAACGTACCATCTATCTGAATAAATCATCACAATTTGACTATGTTATATTTTGGGGAATAGTCCTGATATAATGAAACGTAGTGAAACATCAATCTGAGATATCTTTGGGGAATACTCCTTCAATCAGAAATTCAATAAAACATCACTGGAATGTAACTGGAATGTAAATTGGACATTCATGGAATATTGGTTAATACATCTTCTTTGGGGATGTTATCATTTAACCAAAATTCCATGTATCTGAGTAAATGATCATAATTCACTAACCTGAATTGTTGGGCATTTGGGGATGATTTCCCGAATCCTAAACATGATTCTTGTGAGGGAGAACAGTGAAGTCGTGATGAAATTTACCCAGATGTATCCATCCATATCCCCATTCTATCCCAATATATCAGGCGTCCACATCAGATATGGATCGATCTTGCAAGTGTCTACCACGGTGATGCGTCCTTACCCTCCTGTGATCATACATCGCTGGGAAATTCACGAACCAAATATGCATTTAACCTCTGGTTAACAAACAGTTTGCTATTGAAAATGGTGATTTATAGTGGATTTTCCCATTAAACATGGTGATTTTCCATAGTTATGTTAGTTTACCAGATCCTAGAGAGTAGCAAGTAAATCATTATATACCAGATATGCGTGTGAGAAGTAGGGTTCACCCAGTTCAAACCGTGATTCCCAAAATGGTGAAACGTGGCTGAATGTCGGTTTCGCATATGATTGATCATCATCATTTGCCATCATTTCAATGGCCATTCCAGGATCCTAAATTGGAGGTACATACCATATATAAGGCCTATTTTTTAGCGCTAAATTTCAGGGGATATCCCCCCAAAAAAGGCCAGAAATATGGTACGTTATGGTACGTTAACGTACCTCCATTTAAGGATCCTGGAGATCTCCCATTGATCATTTGCCCGTGGGGCCCGTGAAACATGGGTGATCAACAATGGTATCTATGGATCCACATCCTGTGGCAGGAACTTGATGAGATCCCAGAAATTGAGCGACTTCCAATCATCCAGTCGTCCTGGAACCAAAAAGGTGACTTAGGGGATCCACTATGACTTCAGAAACCTTCACATAAATATTATATATATATATATATATGTATGCAGTATATATATACATATGTATGTATCATATTCATATCTGGTTGGTGGTTTCAATCCCTCTGAAAAATATGAGCTCGTCAGTTGGGATGATGACATTCCCAATATATAGAAAGTCATAAAATTCCATGGTTCCAAACCACCAACCATATATATATATATACACAGTATACCATATCCCATATGCTCCACGTATGGCATATTTACCAACATGTGCCCTAAAAATCACCCAAATGTAGGTAAATATACCATACATGGAGTATATGGGTTTGTGTCTTTTTGCTGACGATTTTGTCTATATCTTCCACTGCAAAACCCCACATCCAAGGCGACGTCCCGACCCCTTTCGACCGCCACCTCGTGGCGCACCAAAGCGCCCCAGCTATTGGACATCTTCTTGGAGATGACCACGTCCTCGACTCATCCGGAACGGAAAATGATGAACAATGGTTGATAAAGGATTAATGGTGAATTAATAAAGGATTAATGGCCGATTAATGGTTAATAAATGGTCAATAAATGCTTGATACATGCTTAAGGATGGTTCATAATGGTCAGTATTCTACATCAATATGGGGCTTTCTTAAGTCATGGGGGATCGCCAACCCGAAATAGTAGATTCCCCAAACGGTCGATACCCCAATCGATCCGAATCGCTCCCTCCTAACCTCTAAATAGCTCCACTATCCTGAGATTTGACCATATGGAGGTTTCTGAAGTCATGGTGGATCCCCAAGTCACCATGGGTTTCAACACTAAAATCTAAGTTCGGATAAGGGGGTACCCTCATGGCTTAGGAAACCGCGATTTTTTAATCAACTGCCATCAGATTTGTTTACTATAATCCTTTCCCCCTAATATTAAACACCACCCAAACGAAACCATGCTTTAGTTGATTTAACCATTAAAGATGGTAATTTTCCAGTTCACGATGTTAACGTTTACCAGAGGCTTTCCCCATCGTTGAGACCATCGTTGATGGGGGTTTCCTTCAGAAACGGGGGATGGGAATCAGACGGCCATCTGATAACCATCTAGCCCTTAGTATATACCCGGCCTGGTAAACATACAAAAAGCTATTGAAAATGGCCATAGAAATAGTTGATATTTACCTATTAATAGCATGGTGATTTTCCATAGTTATGTAAACGTTTACCAGAGGGTAAATGGTTTGGTTTGCACCCTCTGGTAAACAAACAGTTCGCTATGGAAAATCACCATCTATCAATGTGCAATTTTCGATAGCTATGTTAAATTACCAGAGGGTACCTCCAGTTGGATTCATACAAATTATTCCACCTAAGATCTATGGGATTTTTACCCTTCATATATACATATGTGGTTGTACTATCCCCAGTTATGTGGATTATATAACTGGAAGTGGGTCAAAACCCTAATACCCTATAGGTACACTAAAATAGCTTGTAAATGGATGTTCATCCACCCAAAATATGGTAGTAATAGGCATTGATCCATAGCCATATGGATTATAACCTCCATATATGTATATATATATAAGATATATATATATATATATAGATGATATAATCCCATATCCTAATATTAAACACCCCATAAATGGTTCCAGTTATGTGGAAAGTCCCTACATCCACCATGGTTTCTAAGGGGGTGTTTAATATTAGGGGGAAGGGATTATTCCAGTTATATATATATATATATGTATATGGGTAAATTCTAACATTTCACTAACCTGAATTAAAGCAATTTGGGGATGATTTCCCGAATCCTAACCATGATTTCCAGTGAGGGAGAACAGGGTTCGTTCGTTATAATTTACCCAGATGATTTACCTGTCTAAAATAGTGACTTTCCATAGTCATGTCAAAACAAAAAAAACAAATTACGGACGCATGGATGTAGCATGTGCAAATCGGTGATTTCAAAATTATTAATTCTGGTAGTGGACTCCCAGGAAAATAATCTGCATCACCAGATGGGCATATATATATATATATATCTACTGTAACCAGATAACTGTAACATATCCCATTAACTATAGTTATATCTACTATATCCCATAGCTATTAGAGATACATACACTATATATATAGATAGATAGATACTGGTTGGTGGTTTTAACCATCTGGAAAAATATGAAAGTCAAATGGGAAGGATTATCCCATGTTATGGAAAACAAAAGCCATGTTCCAAACCACCAGCCAGTAGTTCTTGTAGCTGATGGTCATTCTCATCCTACACATCGTCCCATTATACATTTATGTAATATATATGGCCCATAGCTATTAGAGATACATATACTATATATCTGGGTAAATTATAATATTTCACTAACCTGAATAGCGCGGCCATTAGGGGATAATTCCCCGAATCCTAACCATGATTTTTAGGGTTCGGGAGAACAGGGTTCGGTCGTGATGAAATTTACCCAGATATATGGATGATATGTATCTCTAATAGCTATGGGCCATGGGATATAGTAGATATAACTATAGTATTCATGGGATATGTTACAGTTATATGTGGATGACCTCCATATATCTGGGTAAATTATAACTGGATGCCTCTATATATGATATGATATATGATACCTCTATGGATTATATGTGGATGATACCATCTGGTTATTTCACATAGCCGTGGAAAATCCCCAATAAATGGAGGTTTTAATGGGAAAATCATCTATAAATGGGCCATTTTCCATGGCTATGTTAAATAACCAGGTATATGGATGATGACCTCCATCAGACTGGATCCACACGCAACCGGCCTCCGGCCCCGGCGCGCCTGTTTGGTAAAGCCCAAGCCCAAGCCGAAGGCACCTCCCTGCAGTGGCAGGTTGCCGCCAGGGCCGTCCTGGCGTGGCGAAGTTTTTGATGGAAATGCGGTTCATTAACATGGTGATTAACCCTGGAATATGGTGATTAACCCTGGAATATGGTGATTAACCCTGGACAATGATGAACCATGGTTGATTAATGGTTCGTAAATGGTTGATTAATGGTTGATTAATGGTTGATTAATGGTTGATGATGGTTCATCATGTTCACTATATCTATATGGGGCTTTCTTAAGTCATGAATCCCCAAGTCACCGTTGGTTTCCATATTAAAGTTGTCTATATAATTTTGGATGATTTGGAGGTACCCCCATGACTTAGGAGACCTCCAAATGGACACTCCTATACTTTATAAATGGGTCTACAATGGGTCTATAAGGGTTTTTGAGTGGAATATGAATGGCATATGAATGGAATATGGGCTTTGATGAGATCTTAATGTGCAAAATGTGTTTACCATTTGGCAATTTCAACACAGATATGGGATAACGACATATGCATGGAATATTAAGATATTAATGGAATTCAATGAAACATTAATGGATATACCGATTACATCTATATTAATGGAATATAGATGGAATACCAATATTAATGGAATATTAATGACATATTCATGTGATATCAGTGGATATGCCGATGAAATGGATGCCCCTATACTTTATACATGGCTTTGTCTGAAAATGTACCCCAAAATTTGATGAAAATTGTCATTTTCCCCCCATGAAAATAGACACACCCAAATGGGTCTATAGTGGGTATATAGATCAATGGCCATGCAACAGGTACCGATCTATTGGAGGTACCTACCATATATTTTTGGCCTATTTTTGAGGGCTATGTAAGGGAATATACACCCAATCTCTATGGCTTTATATGGTACTAAGGTACCACCATTTTAGGAACCTGAATTTCCCATTGAATAATTGGGATATGAATGGAATATATATATATAACATTATATAACTATATTATGTAAATACATATATACATATTAATCAGTATATTTATGGCATCTTAACGACATATTATATTGGTTAATACCATTTGGTGATCAAACATGGCAGGCCGCTGGGATAGATAAATTGAGCCACTTCCTCACCGTTATAATGTACATCTACATATATATATATAGATCTACATCATATAAACATAATCTGGTTGGTGGTATACCTACCCCTCTGAAAAAAATATGAAGGTCAGTTGGGATTATTATTCCCAATATATGGAAAAACATGTTCCAAACCACCAACCAGTACTATACATGTACATGAACATATACATTTAATTGTCATTTTGTATATGTATATAGGTATAGATATATACATATATATATATCAATGCCATTGTTTTGCAGTGAACCACCTCTTACCAGCTAGTTACTGGTTTTTTCAACTGGTTCTCCCATGACTAAAACGGGTGAAAACGGAGCGGCCATCTTGCTCATGGGTTCAAATGGGTATACAACTATGTGGGATGATTTATTTCATAGCCGCCTACTATTGTAGTTGACAATCGGGGATGGTATCTCTTGCACATGCCAAGGTATCAAATATTTGGGGATGGTATTTACATACTAGTAACAAGATTAATTAACCAGTTGGGTTTGTGCTGAAATATGATACCCCATTCCATCTCATCGTTTTTCATAATCTTCGCTTGAAATGGCCATACATTGTGGGCAAGCCCAATTTGGCAACAAATCAGTTTTTTTTGTGTGTGTGTTTATATATATATATGTATGCATATATATATATATATATTGATATATATATATATATATATACATATCCATGTATATATTTATATATATATATATATCCATGTATATATATATATATTATAATTATATATATATATATTTATACCCCAAGAATATCCATGCATTCATTATATCTCATTTTGCATTTATGTTTTCTGGGGGCATTGTAGTGGATCCCAAACCGACCAGATTTGAATCAGAAATCTGTCGTCTGCACTGAAGCTACATATGCTTCAAATTGTGCTCTGTCGTCTTCAGTCTACTTGTTGGCCCATCCCAGTGGGGTATCTGGGCTTAATCCTCAATGGGAGATTGATGGCATATTGATGGAATATGACCTATACCCACCCTCGGATAATTTAACAGCTTGCTATGCAAAATCACTACTTTTCAATAGGTACATCATCGAACGAAATGACCCATGTTCCATAGCAAAGTGTTAAAT
>Ga0126342_10023710_pt1 | contig 10012 bp, 8 predicted proteins | sample Cyp1metagenome_FD_92528 | JGI IMG/M metagenome (GOLD analysis project Ga0126342, IMG submission 92528) | Coral microbial communities from Lord Howe Island, Old Settlement Bay, Australia - Cyphastrea 1 metagenome | ecosystem: Host-associated > Invertebrates > Cnidaria > Coral ... | reverse complement strand
CTGATAACCTAAACAAGGGTCAAACAAACCGTTAAGCACCTGCGACTCACGCTTTTTACTCGAGCCGCATCAGCTATGGTAACATGCTATTATACATGGGTTTTATGGTGGAGTGCAAATACATTTTCAGGGGAAGCAGATTTTCCCTGAAAAACCAATCGCCCAATCACCAACTTTGGAGAGCGATTTCTTTGTTATCAAAGTCAATGGGGATCATATGATCATCATGTTTCAGGATGGAAACAAAAAACAAGGCTTCCGCATTTTTGAGTATCAACTAGAGTTGCTATCAGTAGGCCCAAAAACCAAATTTGGAAACTGACCGGTCCCAGGTCAATCTCTGCTATCCTCACCAGCAAATCCTCCAAAGCTCGTCCCAGCGGCGAATTGTTTATTTGGAGGACAGGTACTTCCACAGCACGGTGAAGAAGGCGCTCTGCAGGATGTTGGTGAAGACCCTGGTGCTGAGCCCCCGGAAGAAGATGCCCGAGACCCCGTCCTGGCGCGAAGAAGCGCGAACGGAACTTCAAGTCACTTCAAGTGCAATGTGGGCAGACTTTGGAAACTTGATGGGATTGATTTTTATCTGTCTATCTCTCGGTCTGTCTGTCTGTCTATCTATCTGTCCTTGCCGACCCATCCATCACTGATAAAACTGATTCCCAGGCAAACCACAGCTGCCTGGTGCGCTGAAGTTTGTACCGAGCCTCTCCGACCCATTTCTGGTAAAATCAGGAATGGTTTATGGCTTTTGTTTCTCACATGATAAGTATAGCATATATAAGTTGTAATGTAGGATACTTGTATGACGTTGATTTCTTCCCAAACAAATAAACAACAAGGGTGTCCTTCTCGATAATCTGCTGGGCAGCAGAGAGGTAGCTGCAGTTCTCACTGCTGGTTTGCTTCTTTGTCTTAATGACTCTGATGGAATTAGCCACCTGAAAAAGAGGCCGGAATAAAACTTGACCAACCGCAAGGAACAAGGACAGGGGTCTTAAAATCGAAGTAACAACTGCGAGAATCCGAGATGATTCTCGATGCACCTGTTTAAAATCAATACGCACTCAGCAATGTATACAAACAGTAGTTGCCTGTCGGTTGGAACAAACAAGTGTTAGTCACATGGAAACACACTATCCATACAGTAAAGAAATGCTGAAATTAAAGCCTTAAAGCACATTGAACACGACCAAAGACTTGCCATCGCAACATGATCAGCAGAGATCGGAGATCACCAGGCACCAAGCCCAAGCCCAAGCGCGAATGGTTAACAGATCACGCTTTTTATTGTACCCATAAAAGCCCTGATACTCAGTCCTTCTCTGGAACTGAGGACTTTCTTGTCAGGTTTGTTTACTGGAGGCTACACAATGACCATTTTTGTTGCTGATTCTGCTGCTTAAATGGCATTGGTTGCAAGTTAACTTTTTAAATACATTGTGAAACACCCAGCACCCAACGGACCAACAATTTCGGTCAGTTTCAATAATGTGAATCATCATTCTTGGTGATTCTTCCTTTATATCACCATTTAAATCATTGGATATCCGTGCAATGATCCTCATTTGTTCATTATTTGTTCATCATTACCCCATAAAAAAAGGTCATAGTCATCAATTGTCCCATATTATCCCATATTATCCCATATTATCCCCAATATTCCCTATGAAATTTGCTGTTTTGGTGCTATCCCATTCCCCAATGTCGACAAAAAAACGACCAGGCACAACATCACTGATGGATGAAGCAATGGCACCGATGAAGGCGCTCCTGACGAATCTGCCCCAGTCATCATCGTCATGGATGACCATTTGGGGATACCTACCTACTGGTGGTTAATATATGTTAATATACTCTTAATGGTTAATATTAATGGTTATTATATGGTGAATGATGGGAAATAGTAATCTGGTTGGTGGTATACCTACCCCTCTGAAAAATGATGGAGTGAGTAACAGTTGGGATGATTATTCCATTCCCAACTGAATGGAAAGTCATAAAATTCCATGGTTCCAAACCACCAATCAGATTTGAGTATTGAAACCTATGTTGAAACCTATGGTATTGGGATCATCCTGATCATCCATTTGAAAAGAACCCCCCCTATGTGAGGCCAATCAGCGACCGGATCATCGTTTTCTATGTTCGATGATGTATGTCTCAACGGAAAAGACATTTTCCAAACCGTTGATTTCCAGAGAGTACACAAAGGTACATGTGCCTCTTTTACGCAACAGAATTCGTCTAACATAAAGAATCGCTAGTCAAACTATCAAGGTGACGGTTTGAGACCAGCAGGAATAAGATGGAATGAGGCTAGAAGCGAAAACACAACTGGTGGTTTTGTGTGTAGCTGGGAGAAAACCTTGGTTATATATTGAAGTTGCCAGCCGGCTAATGACTGGGGCGGCCACTAAAACACCACGCGATGCTGGGCCGATCTCTTTTGAAGTTAGGATAAATAGCGTAGCGCTAATTACAACACATAACAAGTAGGGATTGATTGAGATATGGCGCCGCTTTGCAAGCCCTTGACTTATATATTTCAATGCAATTTCAATCATCACAATGTCAGAGCAACGCGGAGAAGCAAATCCCTATCCCCGCCTCAGCAACTTCTGGAAATTTCCAGCTGGAACTGGAATCTGGCGAATCTCCCACATGATGTGGCCAGATTTGGGTCTACGGCAGGGAAAATTACACATGTTTTTTTTGCTTCATGAAATGGCCCATGTATACTTCATTTACAAATTACATAGCTATGTTCAATTGCCAGAGGGATCTCCAAATGCACAAAAAATCTGCAGAAATAGATACTGTCAAGGAAGACAGTATGTCGATGTTTTCTGTTAGTAAAGCAATGTCAAAAAGAACGCACATGGATTGATGATAATTGATGCTTTACAGGACCCAATTACAGTAAATTTAAGGGGAAGTTTACTATTGCTTTACGAAGATTACAACCAAAAGAGCTCTGTTCCTATTTCTTCTGCACAGTATGATGATGTAAATCGTTCCCTAACAGTTGCAATATCATTTCATAGTTTATCATATCAATTATATTCGTATATGTAAATATTACAGTACACGTATATGACTATCCACATTATTCCCCGAAAAACTTACAACTTACAACATCTTACAACTAGCCATTCACTAACCTTAGCTCCTGCTAGGGCTCACCTGCAAGGGCTCCATCCTTCGCATCTTCGCATTTTCGCCAAGTAACGTGTTTTTGCAGCACATTCATGGTGGCAAACCAGGGGTAGTTGCCCACCACATTGGCCATGTAGTTGCCTTCCCATCCAGCCCACAGCACCAAAGGACCGCCCTTTTGGATCTTGTCCTTCAGCATCACCCAGCCCTGGCGGCTGGAGCGGCTGGAAGTCATGGGGAAAACCATGGGAAAAGGATACGAAGCCATTGAACCCAGGGGGCACCACTGGGGCCCATGGTCATTTTCAGATAAAATGGGGATGTTGGAACACTGATGCGTCTCGCAAAATTTTAACGATGTGGCCACAATAGTTTTAACCTCGCCTGCAAACCTGTTACGTATACATATTATACATGTGTTTTTTGGGTCAATATGACAATTAGCAATGCTTGCATGTTCATATCAAACAGCCCCCCGCTAACAAGGTCAATATCAGACAGACCACATTTCTTCAATTGAGCCATTAAACTTTAGCCCTATCCCATCCGGTTACACTAGTTGGTTAGTACAGTTTTTATTTTCCAAATATGAAATTATGATAAATTATGGGCTGCAATATGTTGGAATAATCTATTACACCAGGTAGTATAATCCGCTATAACCCATCGACAAAACGGTATGTTCAATGGCTCCTTGGGACCATCGGTCTGCAAGATGGTCTTGCAGGTGTCCACCTGATTGGATTTCGCGAAAACAACCATGGAACTGGTTAACGAGGGAAAATCTCGCCTGGAATACCCTCTGGTAATTTAACAGTTTGGTATTGAAAATGGCAATTTATAGTGAGTTTTCCCATTAAAAATGGTGATTTTCCATAGCTATGTTAGTTTACCAGAGGGTAAAGAACCCCAGGCTTGTGCATGATTCATCATTGATTTTTCTGGGCTCGGTTTACCATGGTTTACCATTGTTTTTCCATGGTTTACATACACAGCCCAAAAATCTAACATGCATGGAACTTGAAAACATATAGCAAAGATTGTGTTCTTATTGGATATGGCACTTTTTTGGCTTCATGCTAAATTTCATGGGTGAAACTCAGCTGAAAGATTGTAAATTTGGGATAACCCCACTGATCCCAATTGCAACATACATCAAAATACCATATATAAATAGCTCTCGTCTCTGGGTTCAACATGAGCTAGTCAAACCTCGTTTTACAATAACAAATGACTAGGTTCCAGATAGATGAGATGAGATCTTCGAGACCATCAAATGTGGTGGAAAGTCACAAAGTTCCTCTGCCACTTGCCAACCCCTAAATGACTGATACTCATCCTGTGGTTTTTTGCCCTATCGAACATGTCGCTCTTTTGCCTAACATCTTGTCCGTGACCCAAAAAGATGATGCTTTATGATGTTTTATGATGCTTACCCTCTGGTAAACTAACATAGCTATTAAAAATCACCATTTTTTAATGGGAAAATCCACTATAAATTGCCATTTTCAATAGCTATGTTAAATTACCAGAGGGTACTCCTCAGAACAGTTTAAAATCGCTATGGCAGTTCTGTGGGCTCTACAGACTCTACATTCAGAACCCCTTCACCAAAATCAGAACTGGAACACTGGATCCCAAAAAAAAACAGAAATTTGACCACTTTGTGTGATTTCCACTTGAGCGCGGCTCCAAACCATTTTTTTCTCAAGCATTTTGATCCGTCCATCATCCAGTCACATTGTTTCAAGCTGAAAATTGGTGCCCAAAAAAACAATTTGATGGCCACAAATCGGGGTGGCCATCCCCCATTTATATTGTTGGTGATATTTGCATGATATCCTCCCCAGTATATCCCACTATATCCCTAATATATCCCATGAATCTCCAAACACAGGATAATATTGTATATATATATATATTATATATATATATGCCCTAACTTATAGTATAACTTATAGTATATTATACTAAACATCAATACAATATAATTCCTAATTCCTCCCCACCAAAATATACTAAACCCATTCTAATTAGATCTCCCCGGGCCCAAACATATCAGTCGCCAAGGCGCAGGGGTGATGATAATGCGCCAGGCAGCACTGGATAAGGAACCCATGAAGGTCGCCATGCTCACTGGAACCTGACCCAACCAGCACACATGGAGGGTTCAGGCCCAAAAACATTTGGGATTTACCCTCTGGTTATGTCAAAATAGCTATTGAAAATGGCCATAGACATAGTGGATTTTCCCATTGAAAATGGTGGATCTTTCCATAGTTATGTTAAATTACCAGAGGGTAGATTTAAGCACAAAAACACTTGGGATTGACAAGAAAAGGAGCCGTTGATGTGGTTTTGACGAGCAATGGCATGATGAAACCAGTGCTAGATGAAAATTTGGCCAGACAAAAACATGCAGATTTTGATCAGAAAGTCCCAAGTTTCTGGGGAAATCAGCCGAAGGAAGTTGGGTACTTTCCTATACTAGCATGCTTTAAAGTACCTTAGCCATCTTTAATGGTGGGGTCAGTGTAGGGTTTCCTGCAACGTGAGGCCCCCAAACTAAGTTGGTTTATAACTACAACTAAGATTTATGGGAAGTAAGACTATAGTTAATGGGGTTATAAACCAACTTTATATACAACTGCGGGGCCTCACCTTGTGTAGATGTTCCCTGAATTTGAACCACATAATATATATATATATATAGGTGTATAGAACAAACATAGCCCATGGGGGTTTCGACCGATAGCAATGGTAGATGTTTCTTGATATTTCTATGAACAATTTCGTGCTCAGACTCAGAACAGAAACAATAGGATTTATCTTGAACAAGAGCACGCAAAAGGTGACTCGCCCGCTTCGAGACACCAAAAACATGTCTGTCAGAAGTCAGAGGATATGTTTTCTCTGGACATGTTGGTCATACAACTCCAGTAGAATTCATGTTTCATGTAGTAACCACGACAATGTATATATATATATATGTATTATAACATATTCTACTATAGTTAACTTATATACCGCTAATTATTAGTGTTCGTCAAAAGATAACTTACCCGAAGAACCCTACGGTTTAACACATTTTTCCCTATTGAAATGGCCATAACTGGTGTATAAACATTTTTCAACCACATTCAAAGCGTCTTTAATTGGTTTATATCCCCAATAGAATCCAGATACCCTTTGTTCTTGATCAACCCCCAAAAAATGATGGTGAACATTGCCACTATGTGTTGGCTGGATCTTTCATGATTTTCCCATGTTTCATTATATATCTCTATACGTATATCTTATCTTATATACCATTATGTTCCACTCTCTTTATCACAGTATATCTTCATATTATCTCCATGATGTTGGCTATTGTCATCCATTTATGTCCAAGTTTTGAGGTTCTATCTTGGTGGAGGGTATACCCATAGTTATTATAACGGTTATAGCCACTATTAACCTATGATAATCCATGTATGTCCAAATTTGCACCGATAAATCTCCACACCAAACCCATTCCCATAGCTGTACCATACATACCCCTCAGTTATTAGGTTATTATGGTAGCAATTAAAGCTATAGGGATCTATAGGGTGTTATTCATAACCATTTAATTCTATTATAAGCATATAGTTACATATAGTTACTATGGTTGTAGCTGTACCCATATTTGACTATGGGATGATCCTCATATCTATAACCATGGATGACCATAAGTAACTTGGATGATCGTCGCAGCTACATCAACCAGCTATTCCTTCATATTCAGAGAGATGGGTCCATTAATTTAAACCGTAGGAATGCATATCTTCAAATCAAACTCTTGAAAAATTTGAAAAGGAACTATATCATACTATAACCAACATTTATACCCATTATAGTGTGGTATATCATCCCACTATCATTGCTACTTTTTGTTGACCTCAAAGTGTATGGAACGATCCTTTCTCAGTGCCTGCGGCATCAGCTGCTGAAAGAGTACCAGGACCATATCGTTCGCCGCCACGTCGCCGAAGCGCGACAAGGGCGCTTGAAAGATGGCCCAGGGAAAGAGGCCCTGGTAGAGCCGCAACAGACCTGGAGCGTTGATGAACACGGATGACACCTGTGGCAATTCGCCTGCTCACACCGACTCCCGATTTTCGAACAAAACGACAGTCCACCTTGAACCGCTGTAATGGCACATCTCAAAAATCGCTAGGATGGGGGTCTGACACCCTCTAAAAGATCATGACCCAGGCAACTACAAAAAACACATAAAACAAAAACAATTCTCTGATGAAGTGGGAGTCCGTGTTGGCCACGTGGACGTCACCAACCATCATGACCCATGATGCCCGGGATTGGACTTGACGGATGGGTTAACTGACGGGGCCCCTTCCCGTGGACTTGGAACCGCAGGGGAATGACAAAAACACCTTCCAGATGCTTATGCAAAAAGTGGTGTTTGAAGTATATACTTTGGAAAACTTTGGATATGTGACTCTATGTTACTCTCACATTCAGATACTTGCATTTTTCACCCGTTTTTATACCCATGTTTTCATAAGTACTCGGAGGATTAACGTAAATCAAGCAGTGCCTTGGTCAGTGGGGTCGCAGAAATTCTGTACCCATCCAACCGCTTGAAGCAGCCTCCTTCATCCCAGAGCTTCTTGAGAACCTCAAGCAAGGTGCCACCAAACTTGTACCTTCGCGGAGAGCGCAGCAATATGCAGCAATGAATCTATAGCTAGCTGAGTTTTTGGTTGCAACCAAAAAAAAAGTTGAACATAGTCAAACACCTGTACGACCTACTCGACCCTCCAGCTTTCAGGTAGTCAGACATAACTGTGCTGACAAGGAAAGAAACACGACTTCGATTCACTAAGTGACTACCATCCGGCAATTTTACATAGTGATGCAAGCCATTGCTGATATCAATAATATAAAATGAATATGATATCCATATGACAATACTATCATATTACTGTAGTAGATCTTGATATTGATATGATATTGATAATATATATATATATATATGTATATGTATATATATATGGGCAAATTATAATATTTCACTAACCTGAAACTTGCGGCCATTTGGCGATGATTTCCCTAAAATAAACCATGATTTCCAGAGTTCGGGAGAACAGGGTTCGGTCGTTATAGATAATTTACCCAGATGTATACATGGCAGTGTGTCAAAACCAATAGTACCCCTGTAGTTCACATCAAAATAGCTGGGATTTATGGATGTTCATCCCACTAAAAATGGTATTTTCATAGGTATTGATCCATAGCCACATAACTTATACAGTATTGTTAATGGGATGGAATATGAACTTATACGAACATATATGAATAGATAGCTCCCACGGCATCCCGCCCAGATGCTGATAATTCATGGCGGTGCGTAGCCACATGAACGCCAGCACCTGAGGCACCCCCTTCCCCCCAAAAAAACACATGGTTTGCCCAAAAATGGAGGAACATACATGGAAAATAGCAGAAAAAGATGTCATTTCACAGGGAAACACATGACCATGTCAATGTAAGGCTAGCCCAAATTTTGAAGAAACCCATTTCTGCATCAACTGGGTCTCTCAGAGGCCATGGTGGGCCAAGGTATCACCAGCCACAGGGATGATCCCATGCCACCAGCCATCCCTGAATCCGATCCAATGGTCAACGTGGCTAAAATATCTTACCCTCTGGTGATTTAACGTAGCTATTGAAAATGGCCATTTATAGTGGATTTTCCCATTAAAAATTGTGATTTTCCATAGTTATGTTAGTTTACCAGAGGGTAAAGACTGAGGTAGCCAAAAAACATCGGACATGTGTTTAACTGGGAGCTGGAAAAAAAAAACCATCAAATGGAAAGCCTGACTGCCCTCTGGTGATCATACGTGGCAACTTTAAATCCCTATGGCTGGAGGATTTTCCAGCAAGCCATGGAGCTGATTACTCAATTATCCAGTTATATAACTATATGAGTTGGTTATCCCCATAAGATTACAACTGTTGTCGTCATGATATATGGGAGTTTCCTAAAATGGGGATACCCATTTTAATCATGAATTTCAATAGGATGTTCCATTATAGACAATCCATTTTTGGATACCACCATTTTTGGCAACCCCCATATTATATATATATGTTTATATTTACACACATGTATATATATATATATTTACACACATGTATATATATATATATGTTTATATTTACACACATGTGTATATATATATATATATTTACACACATGTATATATATATTTACATATATATATATATACATTATTTACATATATATATATATACAAACATAGTATCTTATATGATTTGTCTAGCCATCCTGCCCAGTGAACTTTCTCAGCCCACCTGCATGGTGCCCGCCAAAAATCCTGCGGAGCCACTGCGCCATGCCTTCTGCAGTGCCAAGGCCAGCACGGTGCCTCCCAGGTCCCCTGCCAGTGTTGGGGAAAACCATAGGAAAACCATAGGAAAACCATAAAAACCATAGGAAAACCATAGGAAAACCATAGGAAAACCATAGGAAAATGGTGATTTAATGAGGTCTTATGGTGGTTTAATGGGATTTTTCATGGGATTTACCCGGCCTGGTAAACGTTTACATAACTATGGAAAATCACCCTTTATTTATGGGAAAACTCACTATTTCTATGGCCATTTTCAATAGCAAACTGTTAGTTTACCAGAGCGTACCCATCATTATTGTTGGTAAAATCCCACCTATTATATATATATATATATTATATCACCATGTTGGGGACAAATATCCCATGATCTTTCCAGTTATTTTTTCAATATTGTAGTTTGAAATTGCCAGCTCATATCTGGTTGGTGGTTT
>Ga0126342_10023709_pt1 | contig 10012 bp, 9 predicted proteins | sample Cyp1metagenome_FD_92528 | JGI IMG/M metagenome (GOLD analysis project Ga0126342, IMG submission 92528) | Coral microbial communities from Lord Howe Island, Old Settlement Bay, Australia - Cyphastrea 1 metagenome | ecosystem: Host-associated > Invertebrates > Cnidaria > Coral ... | reverse complement strand
CGGAAGAATGGGATTCACCACGAGATGTGCATGGAGAGGGCAATGTGTCGCAAGCTGTGTCGCTCTTTCAGCACTGGTTTCGCTCATGTCACATATACATAGCAGATTCAAGAGACTTATGACCTACTATACTTATGGATCTTATGGCAAGAGTGGCTGGAGCGTAATTGCCTCGGGATTCTGGCTTGACATGGTTGTGAGTGCTTGTGATTGTCGACGTAGATTACTGCTGGTTGACATACTTTTGATATCTTTTGATCATGCTTTGACATCTTTGGTCATCTTTGATGTGGTGTGCTTCTTGGCTGAGGTCGCCCTATTTGCCTGCGAAGCACCCTCCAAGTTCTTCTCACTCGTCCCCACTGTCATTGAGAAATCCTGCGCAGCACAGGGCAGAAGCTGAACCTGCCACAGCACCCGAAGAATGGGATTCAACACGACATGTGCACGGAGAAGGGAATGTGTCGCAAGCTGTGTCGCTCTCTCAGCACTGGTTTTGGTGACAATCGTGCCGTATAGTCCCATAACATATTCGAGAGACTTTTGATACTTGCGGATCTTATGGCAAGAGTGGCTTGAGCGTGATGGCCTTGGGATTCTGGCTTGACATGGTTGTGAGTGCTTGTGATTGTCGACGGAGATTGCTGCTGGGTGACATACTTTTGATCATGTTTTGATATCTTTGGCCATCTTGGATGTGGTGTGCTTCTTGGCTGAGGTCACCCCCACTATCAATGAGAAATTCTGCACAGCACAAAGACGTAGAAAGTGAACCATTTCCAGAAGAAGCACTTGAAAAAGGTGAAGTGTCGCCTGCAATGCCAGCTGCTTAACTGTTGCGGAACCACTATGTCAATAGTTTCGAATAGTTTCAATGTGTGGTTTCTCAACGCCGGGGGTTTTGCGAAATGCAGAGGTCATTGGCGTCCAACCCTTCTTTGAGCTCAGCGCTGAAGGGAGAAGACAGGCAGCAACAAAAAAGGGCTGGGGGATGCAGCAGATCATAACGACTTGCAGCCATGATGATTGACTAATGGGAATTCCAGGATCCTAAAATGGAGGTACTGTACCATATGTTTGGCGATATTTTGTGGGGATATTCCCTGAAACTTAGGCCTTACATAGGCCTTATATATGGTAGGTACCTCCAATTTAGGTTCCTGAAATGGCCATTGAATTGACTAATGTTAAGAAGGGGAAGCCCAAAGAATCACCATAATATGTCAGATTTAAGTAAAGATTTCTATGGATTTGATTGGATGAATGTATGTAATATTATATTTAATATTATATTCATCCAGATGGGTTTCGTTAGCTGAGCTGCGTGGATAGGATTGAAATGATGGGTATGTATCCCCTACATGCATCCTCATTGTGGGAGATCTCACCCTACAACTGGATGTCCCTGACTAATAAAGATGAATAACATGCCTGGGGAATTGACCACAGACCCAATGGAATGCTTGGAATATCTTGGAATGTCGAAGCACAGGTGCCAACCTGATTCAAATCATGTTACATCTGGTGGATGTACGTGTCCACCAATCACACAAATTACATACATCGAGATCATTGCTCCTCATGAACCTGTACTCATGTTTTTTCCCATCGTTTTGCTGACAATCTCGGGATTACTTCTAGTGCAAGGCCAACGTATTTTTTTCAGTGAAGCAAACCAGATTCTGCACTCCGTTTCGGTTTGCGCGTCGCAAAAAATGCCGCCCCTAAAACTGCCAGGAACAGAACACAACGGAATAGCGTTGGAATACTATTTTATCTCTGTATATATAATGTGGCAAACCCAACATTACAGTCTACACCAACCCCAATTTTATCAGTTATATATAGATTGATTGTGATTGTAATCAGATGTCAACCTGCTCCACTTATTGTGGCAGTTAAGACGGCGAAAAGGACCTAGCTGCCAGTACTCGTGTTTGATCACCCGGCCAATGGCAATAATGGCAATCGACTTGGTCGATGCCTGCTCACATGGTAAGATGTAAATAGATGGTATATGGTCGTGTCATGTTGTATATATGTTATATAAACACCATCCCAAATTGGAGGTTTATTCTTGGGTTTCCCACATCAACTATAACAGTTACAGTTACCCAGACCCACTGTGACCGGGATGCACTGGGCCACTGGGCAGGCCCTCCCGACCTCCCTCTGTGAAGCGCGCCGTCAGCTTCTCGGAGCCCCCGGAATCGCCGGGGGAGCCAGGCTCGGTGGACAACGAGCTGGGGGCTCAGCATGACTTTAATGGGGACAGGGATACAATTACCCTCTGGTAATTTGTTACATAGCTATTGAAAATGGGCCATTTATAGTGGATTTACCCATTAAAAATTGTGATTTTCCATAGTTATGTTAGTTTACCAGAGGGCAAGCAACAACATGATTTGGGTATATTTGGGTTGATGTTGGTTCTATAATTGGGAGTTCAACTCCACAATATGGCAATGTTGATGTGGAAATGATGACAATCGACCCAATGTAGGGGCAAACCCAATTTGACTTCTAGGACTTCATCTTGAAACATTTGAAACCCTCGGAGGAGTCATGGGTAAGTGAAGCATGTCAAGCAACAGAACAGCGTTCTACGGTGATGGCATGCTCTTCAATGACCAAGGTCACACGGCCAGGACACCGGAGGCCCAGCTGACCACATTCTGTTGGAGATGACCCCCAAGCGACCTGCATGTTTCGAATGGATCCTGGTTGAAAATGGCTCCTGCCATGGTTGCAATGCGGCAGGTGTGGAGCAAGCACCAGAAAGCAAAGCAGCTCCTGTAGAGCTGCTCAGCTGCGAGAGCCCTTGGGTTTTGGGTGCCTTATGGGGGTCCCCATGGGTCCTCAAATTTTTAGGAAGTACAATATGGAGATCAATGGAGTTACAATGGCATACAGCATATCCCAAACATCCCCAAACCACGAATCTTTCTGCCATGTTTGATCCAACCTTGGGACGAGGAGACCCTTGAGCAACAAGACACCGGTGGATGGGCAAAGTGGAAGCACCAGCGCAGAAACAGATGCTGATGATGCTGCGAAAGCGCATGCTGACTGGCAGAAGCAGCAATTGGCGGAGACTTGGAAAATCTTGTGGGATTTTGTACTAGTCGCAAGGTATGGCAAGGTGCAGCATTTTGGGTACTACTGACTGAGACTTCTTTTTGGGTCGTGCTGCTCATGTGTATGCACCGACTAGCACTAACAGACCATACGATGCTACTTAGTACTTGTGCCTAGGGGTAATACATGGTAATACATTTTGCGCAAAACAGTTCTGCCAGGTTTCCAAAGCCGTGCAAAGCCAGCTGATCGTTTCACTATGTTTCACTTGTTCCCGAGGAGGGCATCATCCTGCTCAAGAAATGGACTGATTCAAACGCCGCATTACAGCTTCTTATTTGCAATGCATACCGTAAATTTGAGCAGGTATGCTGCATTTGCATTTTCCAACTGCATGCTAATTCATGTGAATATTGATTGAATTTTCTCATGCGTGCATACGTACCATTCCAAGGGTTTTCACGTTGTTGACGCATGCTTGCATCTCTAACAGTCTGAGATGTCTGATAGATCCCGTAGTTTGAACTCCTCTTACAAACTGCTCTCAGAGCAGGTGCCAGAAAATCCAGCTCCAGTCAGTTGGGGTTGCACCAGCAGGCTTTGCATCAGCAACAAGAAGCTGTCGGACATGAAGTTCACTGTGAACATTGGTGCCTCCACCAATCTGGACCGTCTAGACGGTTCCCGTTCCGCTGTGACTGAGAGATCCCAGCAACACATTGCCAGGTGGACAGTTTCCGCCTGTTTCTGGCAGGACTTTGCGAAACCTGAAGGGAGCCGAGGCGCAAAGACCTGCACGGTTCTTGGGCTGCAAATCAATATGAGATATAATGGTCTGAAAGTGTGGCATACAGCCAATATGGCACACATAAGAGGCATTTATCTTAGGGACCCCCTATTTTCAGACATCATCCTTAGCGTCAAAGCTGCCATGGCTACCGAATCATCAGCACCTGTCGCAGCATTGGACACTCAGGTGCTGGCAGCTGCTGCAGCTGACACAGATATTTGTGAACTTCGGCAGGCACCGGACAGCTCTGGGCAAGTTCTTGGAGTCTTCAGCACCTGCACCATCCGCACTTCCACAGTCTCCACAGTAGAGGTCACGTCCCAGCCCAGCAGACTTGGTTCAGGGCCATAGCACTAGACCTAGCAGTTGTGGCCTTTGTCAATTCCCTCAACTAATCTCAACTATAAATAGGCAAGAGAGAGAGAGAGAGAGTCTGTAGGCTAAGCCGATGGGGTTCGGCTTGAGGGGATCCATGCCAGGTAGACCATCGCCAGTCAAGCAGGACGCTCGGCTGGCCATAGCTGGCCCACCAAAGCATGTGACTGACACGGCTGCAAGGAATGCTGAGGACATCGCAGGAGTTTTGTTTACCATAACTTTAACTGGAACTTAGACCTGGACATGGCGAATTTCGTCTCATGGTGCTCAGTTTCTGGCCCAGTCTCGTGGGCGCTCAACCCGAGGCTTAGCATGGCCTTCAACTGGGAACCGCAGCAAGTAAAAAGAGAAGAACTACAGAAGCTTACCAGTGCAGAGCAGCAGAGGCAATGCATGGAACGTGGTGGGGATCCATGATTCCAGGTTGGTGATTTCAAGATTGAACCTACGTATATCAATAGCAGATTTTATATGGTCCATATATGGTTATATCATATATATCATATTTCATCACATCGTCATGCCGCAAAATATCGCACAGGCGGAGGGAACTCGCCACTGAGCTGGAGCAACAAGGCATCACTTCCTCTCGGATGACGGCCTCTGAGATCAAGGACAGACACACATCAGTCACGATGGCTCTTGACTGACTAGTCCCGACAGACCAGTGAGCTGCGGCCAATGTTGGGAATTTGAAGCTTCCTGCCAGGATGCTTGTTCCAGGGCTGGTATCTCCAAGACGCTTGGCTGGATGTGTAGCGCTTTGGACAGGTATGGTAGCCAGGGGCCCAAGTTGGGCTCTTGAGTGTCTTGATATGTCTTGGTCTGATGCGAATGGCACTATATCCTTCATGATGGCTTTGACAAGTGAGGCAACATGTTGGGTTAGGAGTCCTCCGCACAGGGCCCCGCTTCATCCCGAACCCGCACTGCTGGAGCCAAAAATAACATTGGTAGAAGCCCGTGTTGAACTTCAATCTCCAATGCCTGCTGCTACTGAGTGACGGGACAAGAGGATAGATACATTTCAGCTCACCAAATGACCCCACAACCGGGTGTAAGAAAATGAACGTGTTCATCCCAAGTACGGGTCTTAAAACCCGGACCTTGCTCCAACATAGACCTTGAAGGGGCCTTTCGGGCCCAGTTGATGTTTAGTTGTTCATAATGTTGCATTGGTTTTGCCATATGCCGATGTTTGTTGATGCAGATTTCATGCCCTGTGATGAATCCTTATTCCAGAAGTCCAGCAATGACCAACCAGCAGTGATGTGGAAGCGCCCAGAGGACTTCTGTAAAGGCGCCATGGCTCAAGGAGAAGGGGTTCCGCCAAGGAAATTGGTGACCTTTTGCATGGCACACAGCTGATGATACTAATTAATCAGTAATCAGAATGTTTGAATGCATTAGAATGACAACTAATGATCTAATTTACAATACGCTAGCGGTGTTGTTGAGTTGCTAGCTGGGTGTTTTTTATTGTTTTTTGGTTGTGACATGAGGTTTGTCATGTGCCAAATGATGCCATTTTGGTGCAGGCAGTTTTCAGGTTTTCACCAACGACATTTTGCCCTCCGACATCAAGCAGGGAGCTTTGGGCGACTGTTGGTTTCTGGCTGCACTGGCAGCTGTGGCGGAGGATCCTGACCTAATTCGCCGATTGCTTGGTGATCCCAAAGTGAACAAGCATGGCGTGTATGAAGCTTGGCTGAGATTTTAGTTGAGCCCATCCCTCCCTGTCCAAACCTGAACCGCTTTTTAGAGATTCTACCCTCTGGTAAATTAACATAGACCCTGGCAGATAGGGGTTGGAAGACTAGTTTCCATTAAAAAATTGGTGATTTTCAGGGTCTATGTTTATTTACCAGAGGGTAAGAGCAGATGTCCATTTGATTGAAGTCGTTGATCATGAAGTCGCCGGGATTCACCGGGCATGCACCAAGGAGATCAAATGCTTCAAGAATGGACGACCAACATCCATTGTTGTGGATGACTTTTTTCCGTGTTCTCCCAACAGCGGGCTGCCATGTTATGCTCATGTTGATGTTCAAGGCGTGTCGGCATGCCGAAGTTCTGCGCAGGTGACACAGTGTGCAGAATTAGAATGTGTTTGGCCCAAACACCATTTGCGCATTTTTGTGAGGGGAACAATCAGATCGCAGATGATCGCAGTATAAAACATTATATAATTATATATTCATATATAGTATTTAATATATTGAATGCTTGCTTGCATTTCTCCCAGTGTCAGTTCCCGTTGCATCCCATTTCCAATCCTGATCTATTACATCTATTGCGACACAGACTGCTTTGAAATGCATTCTACTGCATTTTACGGCATTTATGGATGCTGGGAGGCCGCAATCAAAATGAGCTGTGGGTCATGCTCTTGGAAAAAGCCTGGGCCACTTGACAAACCTTGCAGGGCCAGCTGGGCCAGGTGGTTTTGTCCCACCTGGCTGTGGGGAGATATCCAACTTTCATCCATTTCCGGACAAAATCACTGAAGGGTGGTTCGTGTCTTTGATGAGTTGTTAGAATGCACACGCCCGAGTAGAGTCAAGGTGTCTATAGATGACTGATATTATAACATTATGATAATGTAGATTAATGTAGTAATCTATAATACTATAGAATTTTATACAAGTATTTGCTGAGGTCCAACGCCGCACAACCAGTTTATCTAAGCGTTACTAATTTTGCCTGACCAAGGCCAAGCTGCATGGCTGCTATGAACGAATCGAAAGTGGTATGCCGTAACTTGCGTCATGGGAGCGGCTCGTGATATCACTGGTATATCACTGGTATATCACTGGATATCACTGGTCTGGAAGCACTGGAGACAGGTGTAGCATAGTCTATGAATAGTGTGGCATTCTTGTCTTTATATTCTCTGACCATGGGCACCATGAACGTTCAGTTTCTGCAGTGGGTTTCGATGGAATTCAATCCACACGGTCAGAAATGTGTTCCCGAAGCTAAAAGTTTTCAGCTGAAGATCGTCGGGGATGTTGAAAGTAGCAGCGCAGTAGCAGCACAACGTCTTTAGTCTTATTTGCAAGATCCTGTAAGCAGCTGAAGGTCCAAATCATGTGCGAGGCTGATTCATAGCTATGGAAAATCACCATTTTCAATGGGAAAATCCACTATAAATGGCCATTTTCAATAGCTATGTCAGCCATTACCAGAGGGTAGGCTTGTTCTTTGGTCCGCAGGTATCGTGCGCTGATGGACTTGCTTGGAGCAGCGGGCAAAGAGTAGCTCGGTGGAGAACTATTTTCAAAATAGAATGAAAGAAAGTAAGAAATTACAAAATGTTGTATATACTTTTGAAGTTGTATACATCTTCACTGTAATTATGAATTGCAGTGACATGCGCAAACTTAGCGGCTAAGTTCATGTTATCAATTTAAGAGTATGCGGGTGTGGTGACAATGGTTGGGACCACCTCAATCGCAATGTACCCAGGGTATCCCAGGGTAGCTGTGGGATTTCTGTGGCTCGCAGGTATCACTTGGAGACAGAGAAGCATCCCGATGGTCTCATCGCTAAGGACAAGTTCTTTTCAATGCTGCGCCTGGTTTCCATTTGGTGCAGTTGGTTTCCATATTTTATACTTAGATAATATAAATATAATATATATATATATATTATTCATATATTAGATATTTATATATTATGCATATATTATTCATTCATTTTTATATTTTTCATTTATCCATGGTTCAACTGCTTGCGCCCTTTGGTGCCCCTTGCGCCCAGGTGCAAATATGATCAGGCGGGCTATCTGATGGTAGCTGGGACCCCTGGCTCAGATAGCTTTACCAAAGGTCACTAGGCTTGGAGAGAGGTTGGCAGCATATGGCAGCATAACTGGTGTGCAATTATATTCCATGTTTATAGATGTGTGTGTGTAAAATATCTAGTATATAAACTGTATATAATGTGTACTGTGTATATATATATATATATATATTATGATCTAGTGGAACTGATAGGAACTGATAGTGCTACCCCTAGAGGACAGGGAGGCTTGAAATATGTGAATCTTTCTGGTAGTATCTCCACAACCTTTTTTCTGTGAGCCAAGATTCATAGATGCCATCGAAACCCTCCATGTGAACAGGAGGTGCCAGTGTCAGAAAGCTTAGTTAGATTCTGTTAGTGGGTTCAATAGTGATAATCCTAACTCAGGTTTTTGTATGTATGGATAATATCCTAAAGATTGAAACCACTACTAGTTACTAACAAAACCACTCTGTTAGTGGTTTCATTAGTGATAATCACCTCGCAACGCTGCTTTTGTATGGCTTTTCGTCGCAGAAATCTCAGGTGACAAGTCGCAGATCCCATTGTCGGGCCTCATCCCTGGCCATGCCTATACATTGCTTTCGGCACACGAAGCGAATGGTGTGAGACTGTTGCGTCTCCGAAACCCCTGGGGCGACCATGAGTGGACGGGTGATTGGAGTGACAAGAGCCACTCGACATTAGCTGGACAGCTTGGAGTTGTTGGCCAAGGGCCAATGGGTTGGCAAAACGTTGGATTCCGAATGCTAGAAATGACATTTCAAGTGACCACCATTTGCAGAGATCTGGGGGAGTCTTAAGATGTCTTTGGTGTTGATATTTCCTCACCACCAGATGTTGAGACCATGAAGATCCGCGGCGTCCAGGTAGCTTGTGGACGCAGGCCATGAAGGATGCTGTAACGCCAAAGCCTAGCTTCGATGCCAATGATGGCGAGTTCTGGATGTGCTACCGAGACTTCCTGAAACTGGGCACTTCAAAGATGTTCAAGGTCTGGAAGGTCACCCTAAGTCAGTCACCCAAATTCCATTGTCAGTTGGGGAAAAATTGGATACACCTCATCAGTTCCCGAGAAATCGAAGTGCCAATAGGGAGCTTATCATTTCACATCATTTCCAATATCAGCACTATTGCCATGGACTCAGCCTGAGCTCTCAGTGCCAGACCCCAAAAGAATGTTTGGGGATGGGAGGATGGGCCATTCCAACACGAGTTCAGATGCGAGCATTGCAGTTTCCCAACACCCTCAAACATTATATAGACATCATTATATATCATTATATAATTCATTATATATGATATACTATATTGCTATATATATATATATATCTGTGTGTGATGCCAGCATTTCTGGTTCCCATGCAAGTGAACCATAGTGAATCTTCATGTCCCTAAGGAGCCACTTCAGCTCCGTGGGTGTGGCGTTTCTAAGCGATTCCTGGTCCACCACACGCAACATGCTCTCCACTGATGGGACGGACATGTCCCTTGGACTGTCACAAGTGGGGCATCGAACAATGGCGACGTGGCGACGCTGATTCTTTTTTGAAAAGTACTAGCTCGTAAAGGCCTTATCGGGAGGCCGTGCGCCTGGAAAAACTTCAATTTTTGTATTGCGTTGATTTTTAAAACTTATACATATTTGATCATTCTTTCAAGGGGGCAAACGCTGGTTGCTGCTTGCTTGCTTGCTGCTTGCTGCTGCTTACCTGCTGCTGCTTGCTGCTGCTTGCTGTTGCTTGCTGCTGCTGCTTGCTTGCTTGTTGCTTGCTTGCTTGCTGCTTGCTTGCTTGCTTGCTTGCTGGCTTGCTTGCTTGCTTGCTTGCGTGCGTGCGTGCGCGCTTGTTTGCCTGCCTGCCTTGCCTTGCCTTGCCTTGCCTTGCCTTGCCTTGCCTTGCCTTGCCTTGCCTTGCCTTGCCTTGCCTTGCCTTGCCTTGCCTTGCTTGCCTTGCCTTG
>Ga0126342_10023708_pt1 | contig 10012 bp, 8 predicted proteins | sample Cyp1metagenome_FD_92528 | JGI IMG/M metagenome (GOLD analysis project Ga0126342, IMG submission 92528) | Coral microbial communities from Lord Howe Island, Old Settlement Bay, Australia - Cyphastrea 1 metagenome | ecosystem: Host-associated > Invertebrates > Cnidaria > Coral ... | reverse complement strand
GGTACACCCTTGAAAAATTGTTTGGATGCTGTTTTTTAATAAGGGTTTAATAAGGCATCTAATTATTTGGAAAACCTTGCATTTGAAAGCTTTATCACAAATATGGTTTCCTAAAGTAAATGGACCAGCTTTACTCAGAGAAAGGTGGAGAAAGGGTTTGATTTTTTTCAACCCAAAAGTTGCTGGGCACAATAGAGTACCATCCAAACATTCATATTATTGAGTAACTGAGCCACTCATGAGGTACACCCTTGAAAAATTGTTTGGATGCTGTTTTTTTTAATAAGGGTTTAATAAGGCATCTAATTATTTGGAAAGCATTGCATTTTAAAGCTTTATCACAAATATGGTTTCCTAAAGTAAATGGACCAGCTTTACTCAAAGAAAGGTGGAGAAAGGGTTTTTGATTTTTTTCAACCCCAAAAGTTGTTGTGCACAATAGAGTACCATCCAAACATTCATATTATTGAGTAACTGAGCCACTCTTGAGGTACACCCTTGAAAAATTGTTTGGATGTTGTTTTTTAATAAAGGTTTAATAAGGCATCTAATTATTTGGAAACCTTGCATTTGAAAGCTTTAATTTTTAAAAAAAAAACATGAAAAAACAGAAAAAAATGTAATTAATTAATTTACAAATAAATTCAAAAAATAATTAGGAACATTTATTTTAAAAAATGAAAAAAAACTAAAAAAAATCAAAAAAATAAAAAAATCTGGAAAATTTGCCACAATAGAGGCCCCCCCCCCAAACAGCATGGAACTGAATAAGGAGGATTTTTTTTGCCACAATAGAGTACCATGCTACTAATCAGGTGCTAACATTAATGGGTAAATCACCACTCTTAATGGGTAAATCAGGGTAAATCATCATGGTTCTCCATGATTCTTTCTGGTTACTGTGCAGTAATAGCTGTTGATAGTGAAATCACAAAATCCTCCCCCGTTGGAGCCATCGTAGCTTTCCATGTAGTTCACCCAGTTTTGACAAGCCACAGCCGACGTGGCCAGGGTGATGATGTGCCCAGTTGCTAAGTGGGATGGTAACCATCAAGGAATCGAGATTCAATCATCATAAGCATGGATTTAACCAACAAAAATGCACTTAGCCATCCTAAACCAGGGTTGAAACTACTGTAATATTCCATAATGCAGACTTCTAATTTAGAATCAACAATAGGTGTTGTACCGTTTTTGAATAGTGGATATTGGGCGTGTCCGTTTTCATGGAATGTATGCTATATTCTGGCTTCTGGCTGGGCACGACGTTTGGGATGCGAACATCACTGGGACAATGGGAACTCACCATTACCATAGCTGTTATCTGGATGAATTATGGTGACCTCACGTGCTGTCACTGGAATGATGGTGAATGTATAGGGGATTAGGAGACCCATCCAGAAATTGTTGTTTTCAGTGATATATTTTCAGGCTGGTAAAAAAATATGATTCAGCCAGGTTGTTATATGATTGATTGGTTGATGGGGTATACTGTATAGGATCCTTATTTGATGATAAATTACAAATGCAGGTAGATTATATTATATTGTGTACATTATATATATATATACATATAAAGATACTTTACATATTTGTAAATGTTTATATACTAATATATACGCGTATATACATACATACACATATACATATAAAAATACATATACATATACATATACATAATGACATAGACATAATGACATATACATAATGACATATACATATTGGGCACTCTTCATAGCTGTCATAGCTCAATCATCTACGCATAGTTTGTGAATACGTCCCTTTCCAGCGATGATCATACCTTGGTCGAGTAGCTCAATACTTTCTGTCCAAAAATGGAATGTGTAATTTAACCATAAATAAATTGGTGGACAGTAAGATTTAACCATCTAATTATAATAAGGGCTTCAGCATTTTTTACCCAATCATCAATTTGGGTGAATTTGGATACAATAATGAGCATACCCAAAATTGTCACTAGATAATTTTAATATTTGTATCATATTTTATAATGTGCAATGATTGATCATATAATATCATACCCAATTTAACAATATTGCCGGCTAGATTGATAAACGTCACTGGTTGGTGATGTGATTCATGTCCAGTTTGTTCCCTTATCGATGACATGTGTCCCGCTTGACTTTCATATGTGTTGAGGTCTTATGAACCGGCGGATAATTCATATCATATCATATATAACTTTTTGCTTGGTTAAATATCCCAAACTTGTGGATTTACATTATATGTACAGAAATTGTGTTCTCAGCAAATCCCTGATTTATACCCAATTTAAGTTTGTTTCCGTATTTTCCCGGATAATCTACCAAGTTCTGTCTCGTTATTAACACCCTGGTTCCCATTTTATACCCTATTGCAAGGGAAGAAATCCTGATGATTACAGTATCATGTTTGTTGATTATATCCTGTTGATTCTATCGATGCCAAAACACCCGGCTTGCCAACCCAAACTTCTGATCCCATCAATATCCCATGAATATTCCATTGAAAAGTCTACCATTAATGGGATGTGTCTGAGAATCTCCCGAGTATACCACCAAAACCAGTCATTCATTGCCCACAGGTAAAGTATTGCCTTGACCCGCAACTCCATCTAAGGGCCAAAGACACTTCGCTCTGATTTGTGGGTCATGATGTAGCATGACACCCAGGAGTCCCCAAAAAGACCATGTTGTTTCCTACTAGTTTGATGTTTGTTAGCTTTGTTATTTTTTTCCAGAGAAACACATAAAAGTGGGGGCCTTTACAATGGGATACCCAATCACGGGAGTTAGACTCTTGCCATCAGAATAGAATTGTTGCAGTCGGACCGTGTAGTGTGCCCACGGCCCCCAGCAAACATTGACAGTTCACGCACTGGAACCACTTGGGGTTGTCCGGAAATGGCGCGTAAGACATGAATTTGACAGTCAACAAGTTGAATCTAGGTGATTAAAGCGTCAAATAACATCAAATAACATGCTGTTTAAGCAATGAATAATGGATGTTGGTGTGTCAATGGTGGGTACAGTACATCCCCCCGCAGCAAAACATGTTTCTGATAACGACTTAGTGCACACTGCACAATGCCATATGACATGAAATAGCACAGAAAAAATACAAGATGAGGCCGCCAAACGATAGCCAACTTGACTTGCAACTTGGTGAAAACGGTATTTATTTAAGTGAGGATACAACCACAGGTCATGCAGATATGTCCCAACTAACAGCTATAAATGGAATGAAATAGCTCCTACAACTATTTGGTGAAATATATCATGATTCATAGGCCCATAAAGCCAGAACTGCCATAACTCTTTGTTGGGCCAGCCATTTCTTTGGCGCAACATCACCATGGCCTTGGCTGAAAAAACCCTCCCAGGAAGCTGCACTGTGTGGCATTCGAATGATCAGCAATGCACTGCCAGGCGATGTGCCGGCTTCAACATGGTTCAACCATCCCCCAAGCATGATCTTAAACATTTTTTAACACACCCCCAACCAGTATGGTCGTAAAATGTCCTAAAAATATGGATGTTCTGAAGAGAAACCATGGTTTCATATGGTTTCTGGATGGTGTTTAGCAAAAAAGAACAGGAGAAGGGATTTTTTTTCGGGTTTGTTAAGGGTTTTTTATCACCAGTAGCAACCACTGAGGCCAAATCTTAGCCACCTGTTGGGTCGGCTGGGATTCAAACATCAACCTTTCTTTATCGTGACATGTGAAAAGTTGATAAGTTGATGGTATTTGTGATGTAAGACACTGTTCAAGATGAGTGAGAACATATTTTGGTGCTGAACAAACTTTATCTTTTCTTGTCGGATGGTGTGGAAATTAAGGCCACTGGTCAACGCGTCAATGTATGAAACTTGCAATAGCATCTGCAGAGAGTTGCAACGTATTTGACCCATGCATGCCCATGCAACAATCTAACATAGTTTAATCAGAATTTGTCGAACACCCACAAATGAAGTTGTGAGGGTAGATGCAAATACCCAAACAGTAGAAGTACCTGTGGTAATCAGTCACATGGCTTGCTGGAAAATCCACCACTGATAAATACGTAATTGATTTTCCCAGCTATAAACGACCAATGCTATGTTTGATTACGAGTGGGTATGTTTGTTTTGGCAGGATGATGCCACAGCATCCAATTCATAAGTGGCGTTCGACACCCGTTTGGTTGACGATCTTTTTGGTGGTTATACTTGCGTGTTATAGGGTTTTTGTATGCTTTTGTATGGTGTTGAATATCATTGGTTATTGTGATTCAATTTGATAAATGATGGTTGGTTGATGATTCGTTTGGGGGTTCTACTACCCAATATACTAATACTAGGGATCATCATCGGGCATCATGGTCAATGTCTCGCTTGTGACTCCAAAATATTCTCGCTTGTGACTCCGAAATATTCTCGCTTATGACTCCAACATCGTCATCATCATCATCATCAGCATCATCATCATCATCATCATCATCGCGTAGGATGCATGTGCAAGTGCAAGAGAGGATCTCAAAGCGTAGCATGTGTGTGCAATTACAAGAGAAGACCGAGGGCGTCGCATATAATGCAAGTACAAGAGAAGATCTCATAGCGTTACGATTTAGTCCCTGTGCCTAGAGCCCAAAGACGTTATCATACCCAACCCCACCCCAGCCGAAATGATGATGTTAATGACGATGATGAGGATGAGAATGATGATGATGATGATGATGATGGTGATGATGATGATGAGGACGAGGAGGATTTTTGAAGATGATGACCAAGACGATGATGATCATGACGATGATGACGGCGACGGTGATGATGGTGATGATGATGATGATGATGACGAGACGCAAGTGAGCTGTTTTCCGAGTTGCAAGTGAGATGTTTGCCATCATCATCGTGTATTCTGGGAATCTCGGTCTTAACCAACCAGTATAGTGAACATCCTGAGCCAACTCCCTTGCGACCTTGGGGGGCTTGCGATGCCCCTTACACAACCGGCAACGGATTCTTCTAGACCTTCATGGTTACCCCAAAATGTACATTTCTAACGTAGTTTGGTAGGTTTTTACAGCACGTAGAACGTGGTACTCGTACAGTAGTTACTTCATCATGAACCTCAACATATGCTAGATGTTGTTAGAGGTATGCATACTGTATAATTCCTGATTTATATCTACATTCTACATCAATATTCCTCATAGAAAATTACACTGATTTTATGTTATTTTATCTCGTTTCATCATTTATCCCCGAAACACGTTGGATTGGCCGGTCAAGGTGCCCCCTGACTTCAGAACCGCAGGCATTCGATTCACCAACGTGGGTAGCAGTGGAGTCTTGGTACCGATGCGAAAGGAGTCGAAACACGAAGGTACCGCTATAAGGTGCGGAGAGCCCGACAAAACGTCGAAACATTGGGATTGAACCATCCAAATCATCAAACGATATCGTTTTCTATTGTGGACCATTTGGAACTTAACAATGAGGCTTGATAATTTATTTGTGGTACGTTTCTTGTGTTTCCAAAACTACTCAGACCACTGCAACTGGGATGTGCATATACTAGAGTTAAGTCCCCTCAGACAGTTTGTTTTAAGTCGACTCGGGTTGGTGTGCCCTTGCGATTGTGCATATCCAAGACCATAATCATCAACATCATGTGTGTGTCAGCAAATCATAACCCATCACTGTGCACATGGAATTAGTATGAAATTGTTATGTTGCATGTTTCGGCTCCGTGATCTTCAAACTGATTTCATTTTACTAGGTACTTAGGCTAAGTCTTTTTGACTTGCAGAAAGTTGTCTGGATGTGGCGTGCAGCTGCGTAAGTGAATGTTTAAGCATGGTTGACTACATAGCCAATGATTTTGAAGCTTAGTTTTTGCTGGCAGGTGGTGCATTGATCTTCAGGAATGTTTGATCATAAAACTCATGATCATGATTTTTCTGCATTTACTTGCTGGGTCTGCTACAAGGCACGTGGGCAACACGGGCGCTGAGAGTTGATTCCATCTGATTCCCTGGTGATGTTCCATCGCGGCGTGCCCCCCAATTAAGTAATCGTCATGTCAAACAGGCGTGCACAAGGTGATTCTCAACTCATGCTGAAAATCAAAGAAAAATCACAGTTTACCTCAGCGTGCGCAGGGCATTCGTTATGGAAAACTTATTTTTTCACGAGGATCTTGTAAGCGTGCACATGGTGTTTTCATTTTTTCCGGGTGAGTACTCGCATCTTTTCGCCGAGTGACTTACCACTAATGCAGCGTACATACACATGCGATGTCGCTCCGTGATCTTGGTCCTAGATACCTAGCAATTCATATTCATCGCTGTGCGCATGGTGCGCGTTGTATTTTGCTATGAAAACACAGCTGAAAACCAGTGAAAACCTACTGAAAGGTTTTTGATGGTATGCATGCAGTGTGCGGTGTTTTTTTGTTCCTGCAAATCAGGACGCTGGTATCGAGTACTGTGCCCATTGTGTTGTGCTACAGGTGCGACTTAACGCGGTTGCGCTGACTTAACCCGAATGCAGCCGTGCCTTGCAGGTGCGTTGACTTAATGTTGATTAACCAGCTTGAAAATGGTATAATATAAGTGCAGTATCTGTAACATTGAAATTAACCAAGTAACTCAATGGATTCATCAACATTCATACTGTTCCTATGGGTGAACAAGAGCATCAACTTCGCCATTGCAACTGAGCCGGCACAGGGAAACACGACGTGCATTTTAGGGTCTAGGGAGGCCTAGGGAGGACATGTTCGCGCTACCGGAAAATGGCCCATTGATGATAAACATGATGATTTACCTTTTTTTATGGTATTTATATTATATAGATCTATTATTTATTCATGTGTTTATTTATATATGATGATTCTCCAGTCAAACAACATCAAACCATAAAATTACATGAAATTACTTTACTTCGAGTTATCCCCACCATGACATTTATATCTTTATTACTGGCAAATCTTCTGGCATTCTATCTGACATATCTTTGGGCATTTTATCTGGGATATCTTCTGGCATGCTATCTGGCATATCTTCTGGCATTCTACCTGGCATATCTTCTGCAATATGTTCTGGCATATCTTCTGGCACTCTATCTGGCATAATTATCTTCTGGCATATCTTCTAGCACTCTATCTGGCATATCTTCTGGCATATCTTCTGACATTCTATCTGGCATTCTATCGGGCAAATCTTCTGGCATTCTATCTGGCAAACATTCTGGCACTGGATCTGGCATACCTTCTCGCATTCTATCTGACATTCTATCTGGCGTTCTATCTGGCATATCTTCTGGCATTCTATCTGGCCGTTGAGGTCCAGCGGTGCCCACTGAGCTCGGAAGGCCCCAGGTTGAGGTCCAGCAGTGCCCACTGAGCTCTGAAGGTCCGTCCAGTGGTGCCCACTGAGTTCTGAAGGTCCCAGGTTGAGGTCCAGTGGTGCCCACTGCTCTGAAGGTCCCAGGTTGAGGTCCAGTGGTGCCCACTGAGGAAGGCCCCAGGTTGAGGTCCAGCAGTGCCCACTGAGCTCTGAAGGTCCCAGGTTGAGGTCCAGTGGTGCCCACCTAACAACCCTCACCTGGCAGGTGGGGAATTACCAGAGGCTAACGTGGTAACGTAACGTGGTAACGTAACGTGGTAACGTAACGTGGTAACGTAACGCTTTGCCAAGCTGAAAACCTGGGTGATTGCTTTCAACCCAGCTCTAAACGGATATGTCTGAAAATTGGCTATCCTTCATGAAATCGCCATTTGAATACAGAAGATGGTGATTAACCAGTGAATTTGGATGTATTTTTCCCTAACATTTATTGAATTTTCGGGTAAACACCGGGCAGTTGGGATGATCTACTACACGGTGCCAGGGTAAACCTTGTTTTAAATTAATATACCTGGGCCTATACGGGTTTGTTTTTGCCACTAGGGTGGCAAAGGCAACAATAAATCATATCATACTATATTATGCATCATTTATCTTATTGTTCCGTTATGATATGAAATGACATAAACCGTCAATGCATTGGGATTATTATACCACAGGCTTACCTTTGAATTCGCCAAACTGTTTGTTAGCTATGTTCTCAACCGTATAGCTAGAATGGCCCAATAGCGTTCTTTTGGGTCGATGGTTTTCCTTTGATTTACTCTTGTCTGTTGGTGTGCTATGTGTGTAGATACAGACGCTGCCACTTCCTTTGACAATTAAACAAGTCAGCTACTGTCATTCGAAAGACCTGTCTATACCTACCTAGTCCCAACCCCAAACAACTATGGATGCTACGTGCAACTTAACCATCAACCGTGAAGCTTTAAGCAACACCAATAGTGGTATAGTGGGATATCGTGAGGATGGGATAGAATGGGTATCACGTGGGGATGTCATGGGGAGCATCTGGATAAACTATAACGCTCGCGCATCTCGATGTCGCTGACGTGGCGGTTTATGCAATTCGTCCAGAGCCATGTGATCAGATCAGACTGATTGAGTTCCTAGATTTGGATCCAGAGTTTCGGATCCTTGAAATTACCATCCATCTCTGACTAAATTTTGGGTACCTCAGTACTTAAACCTTTTGCCATCGACAATGGTATGTGCGTATATTTAAATGAAATTAAATACATATCTGCTAACAGCTAATCAGCTATAAATACGTTTTGTTGCATGGTAAGGCCATTTGATGGGGCTATGCCCACATTTGACTTGAAGATATTCGAAGATTATATCAACAATCAACGGATTGGTTTAAGAAGGGAAACTATATGAGCATCTATGATAGAGAATCTACAGGAAACCGTTGATTTTCCCGGGGTTCCTGTAAGTTTTCCATATATATATAATTATATAATATATATATATATATATACAAATCCATTAATTATACTCAATGTTTCAGAATGATAGTGTTTGTTGCCTATACAATGTTTACCAAGGTATAACATTATAAAATGGTACAAGAACAATTTCAATCCTGCATCATATGAGCAGTGGTCCTGCAGCCTCTATTGGTTGGTCAGTTGTTTGGTCGCTACAATGCCTGGTGTATAGTCGATGAGCTTCATCCATTTTGAAATTTGCATTCAACAACCATCATAGTATCATGGAATTGACAGTATACCAATCTATATCACTTATACATACTTTTACCATATAGATCCATGTACAAGATAGTATCATTATACCAGAGGGTACCGTTCTACCACTTATCTCATTTTCCCAGCTGGTCCAAGGAAGTAGCTGCAGCAGCAACCCTGCGGTTTTCGTTACATCCAGCCACTGTGAAAAATCCGATCAGCCGATGCGGTTCCTGAAAAAATGGTGGGTTAAATCACTAGCTTGGTTTGGGAAGGTTCAAAGAGAAACATAATCTCCATTCTTTAAATATCTTTAAATGAGATGTAGGGATTTACCCAGTCAACGAGTCAATGAGTTTGGGACTTGTAGATGAATGGGCTCAGAAATTATGAGCCATGTCAGCTTTAAATCAATTTGGCCGGGATAATGATGGCATAAAGGTGGGATAATGATCGCATGATGATGATTGTGGAATGAACATGATGGGATGTTGATTGGATAATGACGGGATAAGGAAGGGATAAATGTAATTAACTACAAGTTTTGCCCCATGGTTAGCCAAGTCGATTTATAACTATATTTCACGAGGGTTGTACGGTAGAAACATCGAATTTGTCAAGGGGGTTAATAAACAATTGTGTTCCATCTGGGGGCACCGCATGGTAAATGACCCAAGGGATGTTTGTGAACTGCATCTGGTTCTGGTTCGCCAAGGTTGCCCCTTCAATTTCAGAACGCTATATATCGATATGTATATATATATATATATGATCCCGTCTTCCGCCCACGAGGTCCCCCCCCCCCCCCCCAATGGGGGGGGTCCCCCTTTTCCCAGGGCCCTCCCCCCCTTTTCACCCCCTCCGGGGCCCCAACCCCCCCCCAAAAAACCCCCGCCCCCCGCCCCCCATTACCAAAAAATAACATTGCTT
>Ga0126342_10023707_pt1 | contig 10012 bp, 4 predicted proteins | sample Cyp1metagenome_FD_92528 | JGI IMG/M metagenome (GOLD analysis project Ga0126342, IMG submission 92528) | Coral microbial communities from Lord Howe Island, Old Settlement Bay, Australia - Cyphastrea 1 metagenome | ecosystem: Host-associated > Invertebrates > Cnidaria > Coral ... | reverse complement strand
CTGTGTGTAAAGCCGTCTGTGTGTAAAAGTTTCTGTTGTGTAAAAGTGTCTGTGTGTCAAAGCGTTTGTGTGTAAAAGTGTCTGCGTGTAAAAGCGTGTGTGTGTGTAAAAGTGTCTGTGTGTGAAAGCGTCTGTGTGTAAAAGGGTCTGCGTGTAAAGGCTTCTGTGTGTAAAAGTCTCTGTGTGTGAAAGCTTCTGTGTGTAAAAGTGTCTGTGTGTAAAACCGTCTGGGTGTAAAAGTGTCTGCGTGTAAAAGCGTCTGTGTATAAAAGCGCCTGTGTGTAAAAGTGTCTGTGTGTAAAAGTGTCTGTGTGTAAAAGCGTCTGTGTGTAAAAACGTCTGTGTGTAAAGGCGTCTGTGTGTAAAAGCGTCTGTGTAAAAGTGTCTCTGTGTAAAAGCGCCTGCCTGTAAAAGCGCCTGTGTATAAAAGTGTCTGTGTGTAAAAGTGTCTGTGTGTAAAAGTGCCTTGCGTGTAAAAGCGTCTCTGTGTAAAAGTGTCCCTGTGTAAAAGCGCCTGCCTGTAAAAACTTCTCTGTGAAAGGGGTTCTCTGTGTAAAAGCTTGCTCTGTGTAGAAGCTTCTGTGTGTAAAAGTGTTTGCGATGCAAACTATTGTCTTGTACTTATGCTATATTGTCTTGATACTCCTCTTCTCGACTGCCTATAACACATCTTTAATCTATTGTTTTGTAATATGGTGTCTCCATACTAACAAGAGAAGACCCTGCTCCTCTACGCTCTCGGGCCATCCGTCGTCTAGTTTTTTTTTCGACATATCCATATTCTTTCCATGGTCAGCATGACTAAAAGTAGTGGCATCTTTTTCAGCACCATGAATTCCCGATGAAGTTTGTGACATAAAAACAGCTGCCATTGTTTTCTCACGGACTTGATGGATCCAACTGAAAAACTCGGGCGTTCTGAAAATGGCGGTATCCCTCAGTATTTAGGGCCATGAAAAACCAAAGGTACCGTCTGGTCAAACATGGCTGGAATTTCCAGCATTTAGTTCCATGATTTTCCCATTTAGCTCCATTTATAGGAGATTTTCCATCCATGCTTGACCCAATGGCAATTTCGAACACAAGAATTTCAAACTGTTTGTTCTTTTTTTTGGTATGGGAACAAATCCTTAGCTCTGTTAAGGATTTCCTGAATGATTCGCACCAATATCAAGTTGCAGAAATTTGCGCTCCAGCCCGCGCTTGCATCTATACGGAAGTAGGCGCTCAATGTGTGCCATACTCAACAAACTGTTTGTAGGTAATGTCGATTATCTAATGCCAATTCCGGATGATACTTGGATGTGCATCCCAATTTTTCGTGGTATTTACGTGGTTTTGGACCCCCAAATTCGGGCAAGAAACTTATGAACAGAGGAAACCATAGGCCATGGGGACAGCCCCAGAAATGTGCTGTTTTGGGGATATGATATGGATCTTGAAAAGCCGTATCTGTTGGAGATGACACATCTTGTTCTTTAGTTGATGTGAAGAATTTTCGGAGATTTTACCAAGCCCTGTAGTAGATGGATGACCATGCCATGGCACCCATCCAACGTGTTTTGACCCAGACTCTTTGCCTTGGCGTAGCTCATAAAGATGGGCAGTTTACCCCCATGATTTCAGATATTTCAGCACGAAAAACCACAGTTACAGTTTCTTGGAGGGTCGATGGTAATACGTTTCGTAGTTCACCGATCCATTTTTTTGTCTTTTCAGTTGATCCGATCCAGAGCTTTCCGAAAGGGCCTTCCCATTAATGGAGGTTTCCGAAAACGGGGGTACCCCCAGTTCTCATCCAAATAAAGAGCAAAGGATCCCCCATTTTAAGGAACCCCAATATCCATCTTCTTGAAAAAAATCCCTCTGTCCAAACATGTGTGTCCTATCAGGCTTTGTCATGGGCTTCACCAATCTAAAGATGGTCCTGCTTTTTCCTCTCATATGGTTGGCCAAGCCAGTTTTCCGGGATTTTCATGTTGGATGATCATACAATTTTGCCGTTTTCGTATCTCCGACTTTCATTCTTGATTGGTGCAGTGCTCTCACAAAATCCACAAACAAAAAAAACCATCCCCCTATGAACAAATCCTCAATAAGGGACCCCAATAGATTCGATGCTAAACCTGGGTTTGCAGGGAGATATTTCATAGCCCATAGGATCCATGTATGGTATATATGCTACATTTGGGATATATTGATGGTAAATGTTACCATATATAGCATACATGGATCCTATGGGTAGTAGAGAGAAGGGATTACGTCCGAATTACGGGGCCACCAGCGTGGCCACCAGCCCGCTACCTGCAACGGCCGCAACGGTCGACGCCTTTAGGTTCCAATGGTGATCAACAGGACCCGAGTTCCGAGTCATGGGGGAGGCAACAAAGTTCTGTTTTTTTTTTGAAACCAACCAGTTTATGGGACTCTTGTGGGGAATGAACATATAAAACTTGACCCTTTTGACAAGGCTGTGCATTTGTAGGCGTCCTCATTTGATCAAATTTGAGCATCTCAAACGTACAAAAAAATGGCAACGTCCCAATGCGTTTCCAAGATGGTACCCTCTGGTAATTTAACATAGCTATTGAAAATGGCCATTGATTTCGTGAGTTTTCCCATGAAAAATGGTGGATCTTTCCATAGTTTTTTGTTAGTTTACCAGGGGGTAGTTCAATGAATTGTTCAATGATCGTCGCCTCCATCATTTCCAGGTTTCCAACATCATCAACAGATTGGGCACCGTCGACATTTTTTAACCTGGGGCAAATGACCAATTCTGAGAGGTTGTTTAACGTAAATAAGTGTGGCAATTAGTGTGGCTACGTCAGTTTGTTTTTATAACCAGGATTTTAAGCATGACTTTGCAACTACTTGGTCAATGATAGCACATACCAATTTAGTATATATGTTTATTTCATTCTCGGTCATTCTCATGCACCGACTTCCATCACAGTTTCAGGATGTAAATGCGACAGCGTTCGCCGTGGCTTCGCCTTCGGACTTAGCCTTTGTTTGAAGTTGGCAATTTTTGGATGAGCGAAGAATTCGGCGCTGTGGGTGCGCCGTTCTGCACTCGTTTTGGTACACATCGGCACCTGTGTTCATCCAGGTGTGCATGTTGTGCATTCTTTTAAATCACCATGAACCGCTCTGGTTGTGGCACGTGGTTGGATTCTAAAAAAAGGCCTTTGTTGCACGGCTAAACTCCTGCGTATTTGATGTATATACAGTAGATGTATGGAATTGTAGGGATTTATTTATGATTATAAATTAAATGTGTAATTACCGTTTTATTGTTTGATAAGTTATCATTATCATTCTACTTGGTTTAGTGGTGATGAGCTGGTTTATCCATGATTCCAAGTACATCATATGTCATATGTACATCATTTGTCCATCTATGTACCAATGTTATTCCATTGTTTCGGACGATCTGTAACTGATATTTTGATAGTTCCATGCTGCGACTACAACTGGTTGCGTTTCAGCCCGTAGCTCTCCAATTCTTAAGTCAGATGTTCAAACATTTTTGTGGCAACTCTTGTTCCACGACCATGCCATGAATCCTGCACACATGATTCAGCTTCATGCTCATCCCCCCAGTGTTTTTCCAGGAGAGGTATGATCACTGAGAATATCGACTCGACATGTCTTGTGATTCATGGTATGGTCGACCGGAAGTATTTCCGTTGCACCGAACGTTGGGCGAATACTGCCTAATCTCATCCCCGTTGCGCTTGTCGACACTGGACGTGCGGTTCAGGCGAGTCCAACTGGCACCCGGCTGAGTCCAAATGTGGCAGTGGAAGTCGTTCTAAAAGCCATGTGGGTTTGTCCGAAAATAGGGTACCCATACATGAAATCCATTGGTGAATCATCATTTACCCTATTAGAATTTTCTATTTTATGGGTATACCGCGTGACAGACTCAGATAAGATTTTCAGGATTGGATTGAGAGCTGCTGATATGGAAGTGTGGTTTGCCGCAATTGCGAAAGGCGGCGAAAGGTTTGGCGAAACCAAATTGTATTTAGGGGCGAAAGGATGCGAAAGGAACGCGACACGGCTGCGAAAGGGCAATTTTCAGGAACCAGTAGCTTGAACAACGTCAATATGTTTGGTTGGGCCCCAAACAAAGCTGGTACCAGAAAGCCTTTGGTTGAGTTTTTCAGTGGTTTTTGGGAGTAGCTACATCTGCCTGGAAACATCTGGAAATCCAGGTGACCATAGGTGACCCGGCCGGGGCTGAATCCGCCGAATCATCGTCTTAGCTCATCTGAGATCCCTAAATGGATCAACTAGCTCCAAAAAAGATAGAAGTTGGTCAAATCCCACGAAAATAGTGAGATTTACATAGATTTATCGCATTTATCGCATTTATCGCAAAATTAACTTCTTTTTTTGGGAGCTACGAAAATCGACTTTCGACCATCTTCGATCCTGAGAATTTTCAGATGTCCAGTGTTGCGGGGGGTTCGTACGCCCTGTGGGCGGTGTTCTGCTTTGACACCTGCTCTGCCCCGTGGGCACCAGATGGAGCAGGCGACACGCTGAGCAATGGAGCGGGGAGTGATTGCTGAAAAAGGTGGTTCAACCAACGAAGATGGGGGTTGGGGGAATTTATCCCATGAAACTGGGGCTGTCATGGGGATATGGATAAATAACCAACTGAGAAAAATCACCACTGGTTAACCCATCCTAAAACGGATCTTCGGCGAAGGAGGTCGTGTGAGCAGTTTTGAAGAGATCCCGAGATGGGAACCAACTTGGTTTCATGGCTATTTCATCCATGGTTTTCAAGTGGGACAAACATGGCGTACTTTTTTTCGGATCCAAAATGCCATGCACCATCCCAAACTATCGACCGTTGAAGGGAATACGGAATACATCATCATTTTCGTAGGGACACACACACACACAATCATGAAGCAACAGTTGGGGATGATGTGTTATCGTGGATCCCCTCTTCGGATGTCGAAAAGGCACAATTTTCGTGGCGCCTTTTCGTGGCGTGAGGATTTACTTTTCGCCCTTGGTATTTTTCCACCTGTCCAGCTGGGGTGTGGTTACCCTCTGGTAATTTAACATAGCGAAATGGAAAGATCCACCATTTTTAATGGGAAAATCCACTATTTCGACTGGGCCATTTTCGATAGCTTTTTGTATGTTTACCAGGCCGGGTATCATTTTCATTGGAGACCGTGGAGACCCATCATATCCCCGGGCCATAGCTCTACAACCATAGCTCCAATCGCACGCCGCACGTCGGAAAGGTGCAACCGCACCCAGAGACATCCTCGATTCACCAAGTTTTCCGGTGTGTTTTTGAGGTGCAATCCTTTTGATCCGCTGTGATCCTCGACATGTGGAATTTTTGCGCTGTTAAACAATGAGGTTCAGGAGAAACATTTTAGACGTCTGGATCAATCATCCAATGAGATAGTTTTGGGAGTAACACGACAGAGATGTTTCCCAAAGTGAACAGAGATCTGGAGAACGCTGTGGCAAACGCGTGGCCCTTTGTCATTTCGCCATTTTTTGTTTCGCGAGAGCAGAAAGTGCGCGGACACCATGCTGGAACTAGCGGATCTCCAACGAAGGCTGCATGTGAAATTCGACTCGCTGAAACCGAGCGAGGGGTTTTGCCACGACTGCGCAATTCATGGCTGCCATGCGACCTGGGGGTATCAGCAGGCTTTGATCCATGTTTTTTCAATCGCCGAGTGGAGGTGTGTTTCCCAATATTTCGGGTCTCTTTGTCCAACAGATAGACTCAGATAGACGCAAAAAACCACACTGCAAGAACTCCAAAATTTAAGTAGGTGGCCATTTTTCTACTAAAAAGTTAGAAGCACTGGCACGATTTGCTCTTGATGGGGCTGGAACATGCTCAATTTGCAGAAAATCCTGAGATTTGTCCCAACTGGAAGAAAGAACGGAGAACATTTTCGGAAGGGACACCCATGGATTTAGGGGCCTTTCTTCAATTTGGAAAAAGAGTTTGGTGAGATCTTGAATGTCAGTTGAGGAGTCAATTTATGATTGTTTCTTGGGGTTAAACTAGTAGCAACGGCAGCGGTTCTCTCTCAAAACTGTATCTGAAGGGCTCATCAACATCAGAAAGTAGCAATTACATTTTTCTAGGTTCAAATAGAATTGACACGTATTAATACACAAATATACACAATATTTGTAAAAACTCCTGCAGTAAAACCATGTATTATAGCATGACTATATCTACTGCGAAGCGTTGGTTCAAAAGGATCGAGAGCTTGGCGGCTTATCTTGTGTCTGCCCCATTATAGTGTTTATACTATATTGTTGGCTGACCTGTGAATATACAGGTTATCAGCCGTAGTCTCACTACTTTGCTATGGGGACCCCAACTGACCTTCCTCTCGCCGTTCCAGGGTCAGGTCCATCGACTGTTGCCGTGCCCAATGTGGCCGGAGGCAACTCCGCGCCGATGGACGAGGAGACGATTTTCCAACCAGTTGTAGCGTACTTTACATTCATACAAAACAACATGTGCCAAATCACAAGTGGGAACACCCTGCAAGTCATGAGGGAAGCTGAACAAAGGCACCTTCAGATAATGCATGGAGTAGTTGACTCAATCCGAAGTGAATGGTCAAGTAGACTCGCGATGCAAGAGCAGGAGTATGAACAAAGGATTCAGGATGTAGAGAACAAAGCAATTGTAGCCCTGAACGAGGAAAGGAAAAGAGGTGATGAGTTTGAGGTCAGGTTGAACCAGGCTCAGGCATCGCATGACAAAAGGGTGGAAGACTTCAAAGCAGAGGCAAACACAAAGCATGATCAGAAGATTGCAGAGGAAAGGCAACGTATCACTAGTGAATTCGAAGCTTCCTATGCACAAACGGTTGAACATGCAAAGAATGCCATAGCTGCCACGAAGAAGCAATATGAAGATCAAGCTGCAATTGAACAGGCTAAGTTCATCAACCTGAAAACAGAGTTTGAGAACTACAAAAAGGAAACGGCCGAAAAGATCAACGAAGCAGCGGCACAAAATCTCAGCCTTCAGGACCAGATCGATGACCTTCAGGAGCAGTTGAAGCATGTTGCGAAAGCGCAACAAGCATCCGTCCAGAATGCATCCGCCCACAATGCTGAGCCAGCCATTGTTGCCGGTGTGCCTCACTTCAGTATTGCCACCCCTAGAGCACCCGATGCGCAAGCTGCCAAAGGTAGCGACGAGCCGATTCAAGAGTTGAAGACGCCTGCAGTGTTGGCACAAGAAGCGAAAGCCAAGTTGGATGAGCTGCTCAAAGGTGGCAGTTCCCAGCAGAAACCGGCTGTCGGCAACGACAAGCCCCATTTGCCAACGCAGTCAGGGTTCGTGACTCCCACTGAAGCTATCAAGACTCCCCCGAATGACTCCCCTAAGAGCATAACCAAGCAGCAGCAGCAGCAGCAAGTGATGGGTCCCTCAGAACTTATCGAATTGGTGAAAGCCTTAACCCATAGGGATGAAAAGGATAAGCCAAAGACTAAGGAGGCTGAGCTCATCAAGCTGAACAACATGCCCGCTCCGGAGTCGTACAGGACTTGGAAAAATCATGTCAGGGATGAAGTGAAGAGTTGCTCAGATCGTCCAGATGAAGCATGGCTCTGGCTCAACGAGGTGTACGATCAGGAGTGCACTAGAGAGGAGTTGGAAAAGAAGCTTCAAGATCCTGGGAAGTTCCTAACGCTGGATACGAAGTTATCAGCAGCGCTCACGCGCTCAGCCGGAGGGGACCTCGCAACTAGGATACTGAATTTCAAAGAGCAGCAATCCCGAAAAGGCATCCAGGTCAGGGGAAGATACGTTTTACTCATGTTCGAGGACTACTTCAAAACATCAGAAGAAGCAGGTAGCCTTTACAGAGTAGAAGACCTTTTGGGTGTTGTCAAAGTAGGCGATACTGTCCAGGATCTTAGAAGGTTCATCAACAAATGGGATGCTACCTTAGCTGGCATGGCTATCACCCCCGATGATGCTGTGTTGAGGGACATCTTGTTGAGACAGATCCGACCAAGTCAGTTGCTGAAATATGACATCGAGATGTTCGACCGTGCCCATGAGAAATCTCATGAGAAATCCTACAGCTTTCTTCACCAGTCTATGAAGAACTTGATCGACAGAGAACGATTGAGGGAGAACAGGAACCGCATCGCGGAGAAGAACAAGGCTGGGATCAAAGACACGAAAGCCGCACCCGCCAAAGGCGATGGTCGTGGTGGCCGAAAGGGTTCTCCAAGTCGTGGAAGATCACAGGAACGTGGTGGTAAGAGTGATAGAGTTTGCTACAAGTTCCAAAAGGGTCAATGCGATAAGGGGAAGAAGTGTCCATATAAGCATGTAAAGGATGACAAGGCTCGAACACAATCACCCAGAAGAACCAAAACACGTTCACCATCAAGGGGCAATAAAGACGATAAGGGGAAGAAAATGTCCAAGGAAGAAATGGCAAAGACCCCATGCATCTATCATGCCCAAGGGAAGTGCAGACGTGGTGACAAATGTTTTTATAAACATGACGACAAAGCTGCCGCTGCCACCACAGATACCAAAAGGGCCAATTCACCCGCTCCCAAAAAGAAGAGCAAGGATTCCACAGCCGCTCCGTGCCTGATTCAGAAGTTTGCCTGCATAGCCAGAAAACAGCCGAAGGCAACTTCGTGCTCTGATGAGCCCAGTGTGAGCATGAAGCGACTTAGATTCCGAAAGGTCCCACATGTGATCGAGGTGAAGGCAGTCGGTCGTCAAGTCCCAGTCAAGCACCGTCCAAGAGAGTTCACTAAGGTATACAAGACAGCCGAAGACGTTCCTGTTTCTTCTAAGGTCGAACAACATGAAGCTCAGGTTCGTGCAAGACAGCTCCAGGAAACTGTCAAGCTCCATGATTCGGATGTCATGCCTAGTTGTGGGTTTTGTTGTTGGAATGAGGATACATGTGACATCACTTGCAAGGAATGCAGATTCATCAGCGGTCCCAAAGCTCTTAAGGATATTGGTCGTTTTCCGTCAATTGCCACGGCCGCGCCAAAGGCCGGCGTCAGTTGGCTTGTCGACTCAGGTAGTGAATCCGATCTCGTGTCCAAGGGTATGCTGAGGGATGTTAGCGCCAAGAACTGCCGTGCAGCCGAGCATCCGATCTCCTTAGTTACAGCCAATGGCTCAACCGAGGCAAGTGAGGTTGCTGATGTCAAGTTGTCCGCATTGCCAGATCCCGCGCATCCGTATGTACTTGATCACACCCCAGCTGTGCTCTCTGTAGGTACCAGATGTGTAGATCAGGGTTACAGTTTTGTATGGCCCGCCAATGGCAAACCGATCCTAGTTCATCCTGATGACAAGGTTGTTCAACTCAAGATCGAAGGTCATGTCCCGATTTTGGATGATAGCTGCAAGGTCTACCCCAAAGATCAGTTTCAAAAGGATAAGCACCTTAAGAAATTGTTCGCAATGCCGACCTCGCAGTCGAGCTCAAAAGCCAAACGGGACGAAGCCCAAGATGAAGAGCAACTGGATGAGCTGGTTGAGGATGATGCTCAACAGGAGTACATCCGAAGCCGCAAGACAGAGGATCTGTTGGCCGAAGCTGCAAGTACCCAGCATCAGTACACTCACTTTCCCAAGAACCCATTCTGCAGAACTTGCCAAAGAGCAAGAATGATGGCTCCACAGGCAAGGAAGAAAGGTGGTCAGAAGAGAATTGAAACTGAAGTGTTTGGGGACCACATTATCGGTGACCATGTTATCATTAAGAAGAATGTAGAAGAGGGTTTCAGGGGGGAGCAAGTTGCATTGGTGTTGAAAGATCTGCACACCCAATACCGATATGTCTATCCAAGCCAGTCCAAGGATTCACAAAGTTGTGTTGATGGTTTGAATCACTTCATTGGATCAAAGGATGATGTTCAAGTTGTGTACACTGACAATTCCCCAGAATTGATCAGGGCCATCAAGGATTTGGGTTACAGACATCAAACATCAATT
>Ga0126342_10023706_pt1 | contig 10013 bp, 7 predicted proteins | sample Cyp1metagenome_FD_92528 | JGI IMG/M metagenome (GOLD analysis project Ga0126342, IMG submission 92528) | Coral microbial communities from Lord Howe Island, Old Settlement Bay, Australia - Cyphastrea 1 metagenome | ecosystem: Host-associated > Invertebrates > Cnidaria > Coral ... | reverse complement strand
TAGGTACATACATACTACACCCAACCCACCCCACAGGGGGGGGCGGGGAAGCAGAGGTACCTTGCATGATAGTTGGATTCCAGGGAGGTAGTACACCCAATCCTAGGAACCATCCCCATCGCGGGGGGAGAAGGGGGGGGTTGCAGGCCTGTACCATATATATATATATGTGTATACATGTATATATATACATATGTATATATATATATATACACATGTGTATGTTGATTTGGGGTACTGGATTGCGCTGGCAAATTGAAAATTGAAACCTTCCCGTGGCTTGAGTCCTAACTGAGTCATGAAGAATAAGTTTGAGTGAGGAGGCGATGGGGAATCCCTGTTTGGTCCAGGTGCAACATTTCAGCTGGGATGAGTGATTTCTACCTGGAAAGAAGCATAATATGCATACATATATATATAGTATACATACGCTAGATTGCAGCACTGGTCTCAAAGTTTCACAGATAGATTTCAGGCGTCCAAAAGAGGATAGAACTCGGCACTACTAGACCATTTTTTACTATCCTTTGCTGTCCATTTTTCTGCTTGATGGCTATTGGATAAACTCCAAGAAATCCCAACCAGTCTCCGCGCACCTCAGGGAGACCCAGACCTCTCTCGCGCACGTGAGCCTTCAAAACGTCCATGACCAGTTTGGAGGTGTTGTAGTCCTTGGTATCAATGGATTTGAAGGAAACATACTGAAGAAACCATCTTTGCAAAGCCACATTTAGGGTTTTCCTTTAAACTAATCCCTCAACCATGCACAAGCTTAGTCACAGTCGTGTGAAACACTTTGGCCTTTGCCAAGTCGGATACATATGGATGAAATGATGAAAGCAATCCATCATTCCTCAACCCAAGCAGACTGGAAACGGGAACATATAGAACAACTCCAAGAGTCATAGTGGTGTAGTGGTCTCTGGAGCACAATAACTTCAGGGTTCATGATCAGGGCGCGCGACAAATGCAACTTCACCTTCTCAGTGTATGTGAGTCCATCCAGCCAAGTCCCGGCTTCCTGGCGTGAAATTTCACAACCACAGGAAAAAGTCAATGGGCAGGGACACCTAACTGGCAGCTAACAAATCTGGGCTAATGAGCCGATCTGGGCACCCCCTTAAAAAAGAAAGCTGTCACTCGTGGTTGGGTCCTTGGACGTCGTGGCTATTTGCTAAGATCCCTGCCGGCCAAGGGTTGGAAACTGGAATCGTCCTAGGAGTCTGACGAAGTTTCCTAGGTCTTGCTGCCCAGATTCTTCGTATGTATTGCTATTCTTGGGGCTCTATTCACCCTCAGCACCTTTCGCATGTCTGAGAAGGTCTTCTTCAATCAGACTGAGCGTTGCCTTCATCTCCATCATCTCCAAGATCAGGCGCACGCGATTCGCGTCCACCAAACTCGTATCGGGACATCCGAACAGCAGGTTTTTCCATGGGCTGGAATTCAGCATCAGAGCTTCCTGCGTCACATGCAGCACCTCAGTCATCAAAACCATTCCCAAGCCACTACTAATGTGATAAACCCAAGAACAAACCTATCATTGCGATGTTTTTTACATCTTTTTACCAAGTCATTTCTGGCAATAAGATGGATTTCTTGGGTTCACAATAAAGGGATACGAATATGGGCCTCAGCCTCCCATCTGCCAAGGCGCCCGAAGATGCGATGGGATAAAGATGGATCCCTCCTGAGGGAAAACCACATGGCCCAGCAGTCGCAGCAGTGTGGCTTTCCCCGAGCCATGTGGCCCCGTCACGGCGACCAGCTGGCCCTGTTGTGCTTGAATGCTGACCTTTTCGGTACATGTTGAAAGCGACATGGCAGTGAGGAATGGATCATTATGGAGCAAGTGGCTGAATCATCTTCGGACATCTGAGAAAGGACTGTCCATTTAATGCATTTGCGAGGAGACCAAAGAGAGTCAGGGCATAAAAAGATTAAAAATACATTACTCATTGTGCATCATTATACTGTACATGGGTCTAAAATGACCAACACCACCACCAAAGGACATTGGTGAAAATAGTTTTGCCATGGTGGGTATAGCTGATGCCATCCATCCTGAGCACAGCCGAGCACGCGGAAACATCTTTGCAGCCAATCTCGGGACACTTGGCGAAACAATTCATCATCCACCAACTCTGCCAATGTTTCACAACAAACTACATCATATATATATATGTTTCCCATATAATATAGATAGGTAGATATACACATATATATATGATTACAACATATATAAATATATATAAATATATAATATATAATTATATATAATATTGCTCCTTTAAGAAATTCTCCGTCCACATCCACAACCCCAGGTCCTGATGGGGATCAGGTCCGTCTTGTATGCTCCAGCTGCGACCTTGCCATCATCGGCGCTGCCGGGAGTCGCATCCTTCGGCTGAGCCAGCAAGGCGTCGCGTTCCTTCTTGGTGTTTTCCCTGCGCTGCCGATTCCTGGGCTGGGCTAGGAGTGCAGAGTTCTAAATGTGAAGAGTTCGGTGGATGATCTAAACATATCCATATCATGTAACATTCATGTTGGACTATCCATTGATTATCAATGATTGGCAGACTGATGACTAAATATAACGATTATCAACATCCTTCAACGCTAAAAGCTGATTGCATGCATGGTTCACTTTCTTCCACATCAACAAGTCAGTTTCTTTGTTGAAATACACTGTCAACTTCTTCATGGGCGCGCAAAATTCCTGCAAATCCAGGATGGTTGAGTAGGCTCTGGAAAACTGATCGCTGATGCTGGAAAGGATACTGATGGTTGCAAGGAACGTACCTTGGAAACGCCGCATGCACCGAAACGTCTGAAATGGATTGGCCGATCACGATCTAAACTCGGTCCGTGGTTGTGGAATAAACCCTCACCGGGGACACTTTGTTTGACAATTCTTCGACATGTAAACGACATAGTTTGGATAGCTTTGTGGGGGACGTAGTTCAAAACGTCATTTAGCTTCCGCATCTTACAAATAGACAAACAAGCTTTGATGGGACAAATTCCGGGAAGAAACTTTGACAAACTAGACGACGGATGGCCGGAGAGCGTAGAGGAGCAGGGTCGTCTGTTGTTAGTATTGAGACACTATATATTACAAGACAATATATCGAAGATGCAGTATAGGCAGACGAGAAGAGTAGTATCAAGACAATATTTTACAAGTACAAGGCAATAGTTTATATAGTATCCTTCGTATAGTTTTTCACACACAGAACCTTTACACACAGACACTTTTACACACAGACTTTTACACAAAGACACTTTTACACACAGACTTTTACACAAAGACACTTTTACACACAGACGCGTTTACACACAGACGCTTTTACACACAAAAGCTTCGCAGGTCACCTGCGCCTTTCCCCCAGAAGATCACCGTGCTTCCTCGGGTGTTTTGGCCTCGGGCCTTGCATGGCTCCCCTGCGTGTGTATTTGCAGAAGGCTATCTCGCCATGCTGCGCAGGGCAGCAACTAAGGCACTCGGGGTCAATGGCGCTGGCTCTAACCCGATGTTGTGGCTTTGCCTCACAGACAATATGCAGAATGATCCAGGGGTTTTTACCAGCTTTGTCATTGCATTTCTACTTTGCGAAGATTGACAAGGAAAACACCTGATCTTTTGCATTGGTGAAGGCTGTGGCACAGCCATTTTTCAGGCAAGTTGACACCTGGCCCGTTTACAAAAGTCACCACATGTTTGAATCAGATTGGATGGCAAGTTCTGGAACCGCCTTGGGTGGGGGACCATGATCAACATACTTGGAATCTTCTTCAAGTGGATGACAAATCACTTACTGCACTTTTGCATGGTGCTTGGTGTCAATATTTGGCTTCGAAAGGCAACCATCGTACCATGCCTGACCTACATGGCATTGACTACTGCCTGACCTCTCTTGACTTTACTCGGCTTCAACTGCTGGAACGTGCTCTTCTTGCGGCACTGCAGTCTGGGGCTTTTGTTGGCTCAAGCGAGCATGCAAAGTATGACATAGAGAAGTTTTCGGTATGTGGAATTTGCAACCAGGAAGATGATCGGGCCCACTGGCTGATTTGCCCTCGATTTCAACACTTGCAAGCTGTTTCCAACTGGTATTCTGACAATGTTGAACTTCCGAGCTGCACCATCTTTCACCTTTTGTTTCCACGGAAAGATAGCATGGGTTCACTGGAAGACTGCGTTGCTTCAGATCGAGGACAGGGTCAATCTTTTTCTGTTTGAACCCAAAGGGGATGAAATGCAACACTTTTTTACGGATGGGGCTTGTTCTGTTCCTACCCACAAATGTTTGAGCCTTGCGGCATGGGGGGTTCTTTGTGCGAAGGCCTGGCGAATTGGTGGCTTTGGGTCACCTGAACGGTCTTACTCAGACCATGGATGGGGCTGAACTGACTGCATTGCTGGCGGCAACCAGATGTACTTTCGAAGCAGACCTCTGCATCTGGAGTGACTCATTTTCGAGCGTTCAGATGGCGGAGTTCACCCAACAACATGGGCATGCGCCTACTTCGGCGGAAAACTATGATCTCTGGCTGCAATTTTTGGATGCCTTGAAAATGCGTGAGGGCAGGCGATCTCTTTTTCGTTGGGTCCCTTCGCACGTGCACCCTTCTCTGGCTGAAGATTCTTATGAAGCTTAGATCTTCACATGGAACAATGTCATAGATGAGCTGGTTTCATCTTGGAGTCGTCACCGTGATGAGAGTTTGAAGCAGAATCATGATCGACTTGAACGCAACATTGGAGTGGACGTGTTTGGCAGCTACGTTGTTTCTACTTTTTGGTTGCGGCTCAGACAAACCCAAATGGTGAAGCAAGCTCACACACACACACACCATCTCTGGAACACCAAGTCATTGAGATTGCCTTGGAGACTGATGAACCTGTTCCTTCGGCATCAATCTCTGATCAGCTCCCAGTGAATTGGCAAATGAAGTGTAGACAAACTCCGGGCAAAGCACCTTGAATTTTCATTGAATCCATTTTGCAGTGGCTTTGTGCTACTGAGCAGTTGGGAGATTGAATGGTTCGTTTGACTGACATTGAGTGGGTTTTCTTGTTAATTGGGGTCGATGGCTTTCAGTTTCCTTTTCAGCTTGATGGGTCGACCAACTGGACAATGAGACCTTTGGACAGTTTGTTCCAGAGGCCCACACTTACGATGTTGCTACGGCCTGTGCATAGTGCCTTGCAACAACTTTCTTTACTCTTCCCTGATGCCATTCACCAGCTAAGGAGCTCGGTGTGTACATGCCATTTTGGGGCATCCTGTTCTGCCTGCCTGATTCAATGCTGCAGCAGGCACAGGAGAGATTGCAATGATTCACCCAAAGCCGTGCTGTCCGGAAGGCAGCGGACTTAGCTAGGCCGTTGACCTAGTGCAAGGACTGTTGGCTGCTGCACCGCATGCTGCTGTGCACAGTTGACAGAAGACTGTCCGAGCCAAAGGTATACGGTACGATACGGTATACCCCAAAACTGCATAAAACTGCCATATATTACTGGGGAAAGGGATGATCACTGATGGGCGCCCAGGTACCCAAGGTGATCTTCCCATCGAGCACCAGCCTGGAATCAATGATGATGTAGAGAGCAATAAAAAACGGCCCCAACCACTTGGGGAACATGTCATCGTGCACATCCGCCGTGTGCTTTCGAAGAAATTTCCTGGCAAAGACAAAACTTGTACTGAGCAGAGCAAGACATGAAAACACATAATGTATTCAAGAAATAATAGTGTCTGAAAGAACAATAGACTTCAACATAGCTTGCCTTACCCAAAACATTCCCAAAACTGTATTACCACCCCCTGAGAATCATCAACCAATCCTTCTTTATCTACTAAACATCCCATTGCTGTGATGGTTATATAACCCCCACTACCCCCAGTTGAAAAACACCCAAATAAATAATATATGTATATATATATATATTATATAAGTAATTATAAGTATATATAAGTTATATAAGAAAATCTTGTGCCATGTTGTGTCAAGGTCTCGTCCGCAAACTGCCACTAGCTACTGAGAAGGCCTCATTCATTTGAGGCCTCTGGAAGTAATCAGCCACCAAGCGATAGCGATTGCAGGCATCCCAAACGATCCGCAACACCAAGGCCTCGGCCTCTTTCCATTGATCCACTCGGCCACGACAAAGGTATACCAAGCCAAAGTAAATTGCCATACAAGTTGGCATTGCAATGACAAACCATACTGCTGTGATGTTTGACCTCAGTTGGTCAGTTGGAAGCCAAAACACTGCAACTCTCAGATCTTTCAAACGTAGGGCCTACGTTCCGCTGGTAACAATCGCAAGAACATGGCGATCGTCTTTCAACAGAAACCGAATCTTCGCACAATATGATTTCGTCATCAGTCCTTGAGAGTGCAACACATGGCTCAATTCCATTGTCCTTTTACAACCTTCATGGTAAGTCGAACATGTTTCTGCTGGTTGAGTTTGCGAAACATCCCCACGAAGCATGGGAGCACGTGGGGGATCATGAAGACTTCTGAGGAGGCGACGAGATGGTAAAGTAGGTAAAAACGATCAACTCGGCAATAATGCCAATCAAATCCAGCAGCTTCGTGTATGCACCAGTTGCACCACCTGGCAGTACAGAAAAAGAATGAAAACAATGCTTTTGCGGCAGCCTTTGGTGATGAGCAAGTGCCTGATTTGAGGAGTTTCCTTTGCAAGGACCCCAATTGTTGATGATTCAGGAGGCTGCACTTGAGATATTCTGCAATACGCTCGAGTACATGAATCAGCAGAAAGTCATGAACAAAGTGCCGATCGAGTTCTTCCATGCGCAGTACAAAAAAAAAACACATTTGATAACAAAGCAAAGGCGCACATGACCTGATACAAGTGGAATCAACGGAGCAGGAGTTTCCCCATTTGTCAAGGGGAAATGTCTGTTTCACACATGCTGGAACCACCTGAATCTCGGACAATCGCATTCTGCATGTCAGCTGGAGCCACTGAAGCACGGGATTCCTCACTATAGTTCCTTAGCACATCAAGCTTTCGATTCAGTGGGTAGGTTACACAACAAGTATCATCAAGTACGATTTAGTGAATTTAGTGGATAGTCAAGTTGTATAATTTATCAGCTATCAGTATCAAATGGCTATAATCTATTGTAAATATAATCAGTATAGTGGATAATAAATACAGTAATTATAATATACAATTTATCAGTATCAGAAGTGAATCAGCTCAATGGATCTCACTCTTCTGAATCATTGGATCTCCAAAAATCATTCCGCCTTTTGGAACTGATGCAGCAGCAACTACTGTTGGAGTCTGAGATTCAAATACTTCCGGAACAAGCAGCGTTGCCTCAGCTGTTAAAAACTCAAACGAAGAAACAAAACAGGAGATTCTAGCAGCTGTCTAAGTCTAAATTTATCTACATTGCCAATCAACTAGCAATAAAGGATCAACGTACCCTCTGGTATATTAACATAGACCCTGGCAGTCATCGGGCTTGGGTTTGACTAGTTAGTTTCCACCAAAAAAATAAATTGGTCATAAAAAAAACCGTCCAACATGGTCCAACTGTTAATTTACCAGAGGGTAAAACATGGTGAAAACATGGTGGTTCCAGGTCGCAAGTAGAGGCGCAAATGGCCTGGCAGATCCATCCTCTCAGGGATGACACAGGGATGACGATGACACCATCTTGGGCCATCTTTAAAAGCTCCCGAAATAGAACAGGTAACAAGGGAATTCATGGACACATATTACAGGAAATTGAAATCCATGTGATTTTTGGAAAACTTCCAAACATAGGAGTTTCCACTAGATTTTCCCTGCAACCAATTCTGTAAAATTCACCAACCCCCTTATGTAAAAAAATGCAGAATGGAACATGTATATCATAAATACCGGAAAATATGAGTCCACTGAGATCAAATAATTCTGCCAGAAGTCCCATGGATTCTCCGGGTGTCCTTGCTTTTAGGGCGGCGGCCAAATGAATTGCAACCATAGGCAGTAGCCAGGCGGCAGCTATGAAGATCGCTGTGTCTTGTCTAGTGCCTGGCAAATGAACTGACCACCCACACCATGCAACAACCTATATTACCGAGAATGAGATTGGACTTAGATAACTTCATACATTATACATGATTCTTTTGACAGAAGTGGGGTGCCCACTGGAAGGGAGCCTAATGGGAGAGGTACCGGGGAAAAAAAAACAAATACAAATAAACGCAACTAATTACACATGATTAAAACTAGAAACAAATAAGCACAAATAGAGAAAAATACGAAAAATAAGATCAAACTATATAAAAACACCAGGAAAAGTGGAAAATAGATTAATTAATTAAAGACAAAACAAAAGCAAACCTAAGTTTTGGTCGGTGGAGGACAAGTCAAGGAAAACCTAAGTAACAATACGGAAAACAATTAAACCACACCGTGATTTGAAAGATAAGGTATAACAAATAATTATCTTGAAATACTGGCAGCAGTTTTTTGATAATCCAATTTGGAGCAGGAAAAACATGTTAAAAATTGATTAAACAATATTAAAGATAAAATAACCCACAATTTTGGAAAGGGTTTCACAACTTACCTCTCAGCCAAGACCAGTTCCTGAACAGGGACCCTCGCATTAGGCACCTAGGCCTCACAAATAAAAGATGGGACATACCATGATTTCTAGATGGTGTACTGTATATGTTCATATATGGGGAACCCAGCTTGTTTGATAAACGATATCGTCAACATATTTTCCATGCAAACTATGCAACATCATGACGCAATAACAATGATCATATTTGCTTTATGAACTGGACGCTGCATGTCCACCTTGCAGCACCTTACATGCAAATACATGGCGGTACACTATAGATGTCTAAACAGCTGTCACTGAGTCAGTAAATGTCACTGATAGCTTTCGAATTTTGGGCTGATCAAATCCGCCTCCAATCAACTGCTTCTCCGTGTCAGGATTTCCAGTGTTGAAGAGGACATCCACCATGTACATATTCAGTGCCAAGAGAATCACTCGATAAGCATTTCGGAACTGATCTAAGAAAACCACGAGACAGGAGCGCTTTCCAATTCCTGGCAGTTGCAAAAAACAGAGCTTCCAATACTCCCACAGGAGGCCAATGGTGCGTATTTCGCTGACGCCTTGTTTGCCCCGAAGCAGCTGGGACTCGTATTTGCTGGATGGAAATGTATCCGAGTCGATGACTTTCACTCGACAGGTACGAAGGTATCTACCCAAAGCAGCACCAGAAGGCTTGCAAAGATGCACTTTAAATTCCTCGGAGCCACGATCATCGATCAATGGGATCATAGAAAAACATCATTAATACAGTAACCCATAGTAACCCATAGTAAGCCACCAATTACCATGAAAAATACACTCAAAGCATTTCGAAGCCAGTCGGGATGGTAGTTAGAGTTTTTGAAGTTGGGAGCATGACTCAATCTCTTTTCATGCTGGTTGAGACAGTTGGATTGAACATATATAATTGAAGTATAAATTGAACTACTAGTATATGAGTCCCCGAAAAATTGAAAAAAAACTAAAAGGATAGCAGTTCACTCGGTTCCATGATATTTCACACATTACTTCCCAGGTGTTCAATGTTTCCATCTAGTTTGGGGTTGCTATATATTAAAATTGAATCATCATTCAATCTCGCTCCAATTCCAAAGAGCTACCAGTACCACTCCTGCCCGCGCTCATTGGGCTACAGGATGGGTTGCCCTGCCAAAATTTCTGTGGGACTTTTTTAGGGCGTGGGACGTGGGACCCCTAGTAGACCTTTCTTTCTCGGAGGATTTTCTGATGCCCAAACATGGTTGAGATGTCCTATGAGGGCCAAATGACAATAAGAAATTTCATTGACAAATGGTTGTGCGGTGAGAAGGGGTGCGCAAGTTGGAAACAGTTATACTGACTTGCCAATCTTTTGAATTCTAATTATCCAGTGAAGGGGCTGCCGCAGGTCAACGAGGACCG
>Ga0126342_10023705_pt1 | contig 10013 bp, 8 predicted proteins | sample Cyp1metagenome_FD_92528 | JGI IMG/M metagenome (GOLD analysis project Ga0126342, IMG submission 92528) | Coral microbial communities from Lord Howe Island, Old Settlement Bay, Australia - Cyphastrea 1 metagenome | ecosystem: Host-associated > Invertebrates > Cnidaria > Coral ... | reverse complement strand
GAAGAGGCTGACGAGGCTGAAGAGGCTGAAGAGGCTGAAGAGGCTGAAGAGGCTGAAGAGGCTGAAGAGGCTGAAGAGGCTGAAGAGGCTGAAGAGGCTGAAGGTCAAGAGGATGAAGAGATACAAGAAGCTGAAGAAGCTGATGTTCAAGCAGAGGACGAGGCACACGAGGCACACGAGGCACACGAGGCACATGAGGCACAAGAGGCACATTTGCAGTTTTGGACTTGTGACAAGTTGTCATGACTTGTCGGTTTTGTTGTCATGACTTGTTTGTCACCTTGCTCTGATGATCTGGTTTCGTTCACTCCTAGCATCTATTTTGCCGAGGAATATGCAGAGGAAGCTGAGGATGAACCTAGTGCCGTGGAGGACTCCTGATGTTACCATGAGAATCTGGGAACTAGGGAAAGTGCCGCCTCAAATTGGACCATTGGTTGATGGGGGGATCAACATGAGTACCAGGGAAATTTTGGTCTTGAAAACAGCAAATGAGCGGATTCCAAGGCTTTTTGACCAATTCTTCACACATTTCCTTGGCGTGGCCAACTTTCCTTTGGCCCAGATGCGGCATGGAGAGGAGACCTTTGAGGAAACCTGGGCTGCTGAAGGTGCAGTTGAGGAAGACTTGGAGGAGGACCCCATGGCAACCGTCATGCCACTTGTGGTGCAACATAACCCCTGAAAAGGATGCTATCATATACTAATATATGCATGTATGCGTAGATGTGTAGATGTGTACACGTGTATATGTGTATGTGTAGGCTTATGCGTATGTGCATGTACATCTATATCTGTATCTATATATATTTAATATTTCTTTTTCCATATCTATGTGTATGATCATAGCTGCCCATCCTGTCATCAATTGCCCTTTCGGCCACGAACGTCTGTGGGCCAAGACTGTTGCTCAGGAGCCTCCCCGCGCTTCTGCGAACACACGAGGTGCCTGGAAGTTGCACTCTTCACTCCCTGGTAGCATCACAAATGTAGCTTTATCACGATTATTACGGGGAACTTGTTGGAGTCGCCTCGTGAGCGAACAGGAATTTGACCCATTTTGATCTACCGAGAAGGTCAGAGAAGCGTCTGGGATCAGCTCTTGACTCGGGGCAGGTGGCCGCGCGTCCGCCTCAGCGGCCTCAGCGAAGGTGTGCCCGAACACAGCGTTCTGTTGGATCCGTAGGGTGGAAGCGGCGGAGCTGAAACCAGGTGTTTGGCAAGAATATTTCACTAATCTGTTTGGGAAAAGGTGAATGATGAAGCTAAGGGGCGAAGTGGAGATCGCTTTGCAGAGTTTTTTCATGGTCTGAGCTTTGTGATGAATCAAGGCATGGTTTTGAGCATTGCACAGGCATCCTGTTTCCCCACTATCAGAAGTCTGCCTTCACCAGGGTGCCTTTGTGAGACCAATAGAGAATTGACAATGACAATGATTAGCAAGTTCATCCTTCTTGATGACAAAATCTAGTGCTGGTATCCCAAGATGATGGAAATCGTGAGGGACACAAGGGACGATGCATCTTCAATGTCCGAACTCGTCAACAAATCACACCGAATGATGCAGTCACATTTCCGAACGTGAAATTCTAATAAATGGGATACAGTACCCTCAAGAATAGTTTATTATTGCATTCCAGGAACTTCTGGGAGACAAATCGCCCCAATTTTTGGATGATTCTTTTGGGACTTTTTGGGATTTTTGGGCAGGAGTCCTGGCCATCTCTTCCAACCAGGCTGGGAGGTGGTGGTATTGCCCTTTGTCGACCGCTCCTTGGGAGTTCCCCCAAGAAAGGATGAGTCTATAAATATGGAACAAATGTCCATATGTATATGTATATGTGTATATATATATATAGGATACAATATTTTATATACTCACAATATATATATATATGTCTATATGATACTAGATTGTAAATTATGGTAATACTGGTATATCAAGCTGACGCAAGCCTACTTGATGTGCGAAAGGACATCATTGGTGATTCGACAGGTAGAAAGCAAGTCTTGAAGCCCAGAAGATCTTCATGTTTTTATTTGTTGGTTGTGAGTGACGAGCATGGCGCTGGAACATTTCTATGACATTTTGGGGTTGGGTTTGCAATTTCGATATCTGCGGCTTGACATGATCGGCAAGATTTCGTGCGCAATCTCTTCGTATTCCTTTGAAATGGGTTGAAGCATGATCAATCCAGAGATCTAGCAGAGCAGGTGCCCAAAAAGCATCATTCTGACATAAACGTACAATGGTGATGGCAACACTGGCCTTGACATGCATCCATATATTGTGGGACGAACATACCCCCATTGGGGTTTGACTCAAAATAGGGCACTCCATTCCATCCAGCAGTTTAAACTGTTTAGAGTCATTTTCTCCTCTAAATCCCAAATTGCAAAAAAATCCGATGAATTTCTAATTATTGGCCCATATATCTCCCATGATCTCCCGTATCTTCTTGTATCCAACTAGATGCCAATCCCAGAGCACACGCAGCCTGGAGGCCGGCTCCCCGCCGTTGGACTGGTCGCCCGCAGGTCCCTTGGGGGGGAAGTAGAGGCGTGTTGAACCCCACCATCGCAGCAAAATAACACATATAACATATATACATTGTATCTATATTAATCTATATCTATATATCTAAATATACATACATAGCATTTTCCCGTTTTTTCAAATCATAAATCACCATTTCGAATGTACCTGTATGAAGTGAAATGAAACCCTTCCAGATATCCATACTTGATGGTGAAATCATCACCCCGTCAATGGGAGTCCCAAAATGCGCCAGGAGAACGGCAAGAGTGCTGCGAATGGCAAGGAGGGAGCGACATATTCCAATGGCTACAGCAATCATGATCCGGACTTGCACTCGCAGCTGAGGCTCAGAATTTCGTGCTGGGGAAACTGATGAGGAATCCATGAGAATCCACAAGTTGAGGGTGATGACCTGACATACGCTGACCATGCTCTCTTCAATGGTGGCCATGAAAGAAACGGATATGTATAATTGTATAATACACGCATGAGGCAGTACCTATAAAATCTATAAATACATGCCTGTATCTAATGTAATTGTTTGTACTTTACACAGGTGAATGTGATGAAGCGTAGTTGTATTGTAATGCACATTCATGTATGACGATATGTTGTACTGTATTTGAATGTATTGTAACGTATGGTGATATATTGTAAAGGTAATGTATTGGTGTGTGTATGTGCATGTGTATGTGCATGTGCATGTTTATTTCTGTGTATATTCCTACATTCGTAATCTAAATCGATATTTGGAATAATTCTAGATCAAGTCCAAATTGTTTTAAAGTTAAATTTCAAAAACTATGGTTTTGGATCTACACTAGTCTCAAGTTGAGTCTAGATTAAGTTCCCGATTGAAGAAACATAATTTGAACTTGAAAATTTCAACTACATCTAGTCTAATTTCGAATTAAGTTTAAGTAATTCGTTGAATGAGTTCATTGTTTTGAAACACATTCAAATTCCATTTTGAATTAAATCTACATTCAAAGTTAAGTAAGCTTTGAAATTATTTTTTTGAGTTAAGTTTATTTTATTTTACTTTTTTGACATTCGTTTCAAATTAAATCCAAATTCAGTTCAAATTGCATTTAGATTAATTTTAAACTAGATTGAGATCGACATCTAATTCAGATTATATAATTTTAATTTTGGCACCGACCAGAATAAGACAATTAAAACCGTTGGAGAATCAAGGAAAGCAGCTCCTAGACTCCTAGACCCAAGAAATATAAGTTTCCAAAATAAATAAACAATCCCACAAAAACGCACCCATTTCTTGTGACACCCACTGCACATCTTTTGTTCCAGTGCCACCAGAGGCAGCTGGAGGATGAGAATGAAGAGCTCCGAAAGGAGCTAAGCAACGAAAAGATGAGAGTGTCTTTGATGGCAGTTGGTGCATGGCAATATTTTTTTGGGGGGTTCTGAACCATGCCCTGGTGACATTCCCCCCTCCAAAATTCTGCCAACGGGGCCAGTCCCCACGCAACCTGCAGGTGAAGCAACTGCAAAAACTTCAAGTGGAAGCGGCGCAGGCTTTCACTTGGGGCCTGTCTATGCGACCATTTGGGGCGAAATTGCCGTTTCCGACGGTGGATGTCATCCCGACATTTGGATTCCGAGAAATGATCATTTCCCCAATTCGTGCGCAACACAGGGCCGATTCGAAGATTTGGTTATGTTTTAGATAATCGGATAATAGATTCCATCATTTTCCACTGAAAAAAACGATGATTTCCCCATGACTCTGACCTCGTCCAGGCGAATCACCGGGAGTTTGAAGCCAAGAAGCGCGAGGATCGGGCCGGTTGTACATGATGTCATGATGGTAATGGAGTAAATTAACTGGTACAGGTTGAGTTACATGGGTTTGTTTTTGATTTTTTTTGGATACTTAGACAGAGGAACATTTCATACCCAGCATGTTGTTTCTTTCTTTTTGCAGGGTATCTAAGCTTTGCCAGTGGTGACTCCAAATGTAGATTTTGATATGGGTGGGGTCAACTTTGGAAGACCCACGGACACTGTTTTCGACATTTGTAAAGTGGTGCTTGTTCAGTCTGGTCAAGTACAAATCTCACCAGAGCTGCCTGTGTAATCCTGATATTGTCATTGTATAGCATGCTAAGAACGGAAATCCGACACAAAAAAAATGCCGTGTAATCTGTGGCTTTGTGCATGTGGGTCTAAAATTTGCGACTGGATGGGTGAAAATCACAGACATCTGGCTTGACTGCCATAGTGCGAGGCATCTGCCCTCCGAGAGCTTGAGGAAGCCAAGTCCTATGTCGCCCGCAGGCCATGCGATTGGGGTGGCATCCGCTTGCAACTGTGAGGATTCCGACCCAGCCAAATTCAACTTTTTGATGCCAAAATGCTGGAGCAAACTGTTTGCTGGATTTCTTTGACCAGTTGAATGAAGGGAATCGAGAGCATCAGGCGAGCAGTGTGGACTGTAGACCCGTCACATGTGAGAGGTCAAAACGGGTGTTGTCAAGCCTTCTATTTATTTTGCGGATACGTCGGATTCAAGCACTTCACATATTTGATGACATCAAGATACATCAAGCACATTTGTATATTATTGTATATTATAGATGGCCAGCTGGAAAAACATCGTTCCATGTGGATGCTTAGTGGAACCGTGACTAACCTCTCCTTATGGGCTTCTTGAATGCCTCTGGGGTCCACTTGGTCATCTCTGTGGACATCAGATAAGCTGTCGTCTTTAGCAGGAAGGGGTCATGACAGGGTCATGGTGTTTTACTATGATCGAATCTGATCTGGCTGTCTCATGGCCTGCCTTCTATACACCTCACCGGCAATCAATCCTGGCAGTGGAAATCACTGATTTGTAATCCTTTGTAGATTTTTTTTTCTGATTTACCCAGTGAGTGTTCGGTTTTTTCATTGAACGATTCCGGTGCCAGGCACACCTTTGCCTTAAATGAGAAGGCGGAACTGCTGCAGAAGATCCAAGGGTTGGAAAAGCAGTTGCCCGGGCATCCAAGTGGAAAACCATGTCGGGCTTACCCACAATGGGGGTTTTACCTGCCGATATAAAATGTGGATAATCATGACATATTAGGGCATGGTTTGGTTCACAAATGTACAAATAGACCAAGGAGTACTGGAGTATACTGGAGTATTCTAGGAAAGTGGACATGAAAGTGGACATCAAAGGTTAGGAAAGTCTCGGTTCAAAATGAAGTCAGGCTCGCAACTGCGCTGAGCCCCCTGAGGCAGGAAGCCAAAGACCGTGAGGTGGCGTTGAATTTGGAAGCTCAGGCCTGATCGTATGGTGGTGAATTGTGGATGCCATCTTAAACATCCATAAATCCATTGAACGGATAAACAACAGGATGTTGAAGGTTGGGAGGAAGTCATGGAGTTGATTTTTCTCAGTTTGCCGCCCTGGCTGATCATTCGCTTTCTAGTTCATTGCTGTTTTGCATTGGGTGTAGCCATCAATGATTCCAGCCTGGGATCTCAGTTCTCTATGCCACAACAGTAAACAAGGGCGGCAATCCCTTCGGAACCTTTGTTTAGTATTGGATCTATTCATCTCGGGGTCCATTTCTAACGGAAGTTAATGTTAGGGGAAGGGGATTAGCAGCAATCTTCAGAGGGCCGACATCAAATGACTGAAACCAGTTGTTGCGTACAAGGGCCTGAACTGTTTTTTTAAATTTTCGTCACTTGCTGTTCTTGAGACTTCTTGAGACGGCGCAGCATCCCAATCTTGAACGGGGTATCCTCTCTAGCCTCCAACATCCCCAACCTTCACTCTCTATTGAGACTGGGCGGAGTAACACAGTCATCCCCGGGTCCAGCTGGTGCTTTGGAGGTTCATGCTGCCTTATCACCTTCGCACCCTGACCTTGCCCAAGTCAGATGTTTCAACACAAGGAATTGGAATGATGAATGGTGATGAGTGTAGAGGAAAGTAAAAATCAGCCTGGTGATTCTCTAAGTGATAAGCCTCTTGACAGTTTTGCGGTGGTATATCAGGATGTACTGTAGAAGTCTTATTTGATGTTTCACATGTCAGGTAGACCAAGGGAGCGCCTGACTTGTTCAACGCCTAAGCAGATAGTGTTTGGAGCTGCTTCTGAAGACATCAACAAAGCTCATGCTGTCATGCTAATCGCACAAAAGCTGGGAAACACCAAACTTTGAAACCTACAAGGCTACAAGGGTTCAAAAGCTTGGGGCAGCCAAGCCAAGAAAGTGGAAACCCTCTACTTACCTGCCAACTCAGCCATGTTCAACAGCTTTTTTTCCGATTGATCAGGGGCTCAAACGTATTGGCCCCCAAAATTCGATGGTCTACTGATACCCAAAATAGCAAAAATTGGCAGGTCCATTGGCACCTCATTTGTGGTCGCCCTACCCAACAGAAGTTGAGACACCAGCGTTGACATGGCTGTGCCTGTGCCCCCTGCTCCACCTGGGGGACCGTATCCAGCCTCCTATCCAGGCAGGAACTTTGCTTTTGATGCTGGGAAAATTGGTGAAAGTAAGGGAAATTGCTACGGAAACCTGGTTTAAAGCCTTGCAACAGCATAGGTGCTTTTCGCTTGCGTTTTCCACGGAATTCTATTCTTGGATGTGTGAATCCCAGTTAAGTGCTCACAATAATCTCTCCCCTGGCTTTCGCTTAAGAATGGCTTGTACCCCAGGAAATGATTCACAATTGGGAAGTCTTATTTTTCTGTTGGTCAGTTTACCGGTCCTGGGGATGACGCCAGGTGCTGGTAGCTTCAGCAATGTGCTCCCTGCCACCATCGGCGCCACCTGGCCCACTGCTGGCGGACTGCAGGTGCACCTGGAGGACTGTCTCCCGGCGCCTTCTGCGCGTGTGACACCGCTGGAGTCTCCACGGGGTGTTGGATCGCCACCGAGATCTGCCAGAAGAGGGAGAAGTCAGGAGATCATGCAGACTTGAAGGGTGCCTGAAAATTGAGGTGCTGTTTGGTGGATATGTTTTGGTCAGTTTCATATTTTGCCGCAAAAAAACCTGAGCATATCTATATATCTATCTATACGTATATCTCTATTTATATATATATATATATTACACATATAATTTATTTAACAATATGCACCCATACCAACATGAAAGGAGCCCCGCTGGGCGCCAGGAGGTTGCGTATGTTCAGCGTGTGGGCGATCCAAGTCACTTCAAAGCCCTGGGACCTGAAGCGACCAAAAGATTGGGACGCGGGGGTCAAAGGACCCGTTGGGAGCATGGGTTAGAGGGGTGGCCAATCATGTATTCTCATCAATTTTTTAAAGGGTATCTCCTATGGGGAACTTTAAATTTCCAGTGCTATGCTAAAGTGCCAGAAGACACCCTTCAAAAAGCTTCGGAACTGAGTTTTTTCCTAGCATGTTTGTCCCACTTCTCGTTTCGGTTCTGAATTTAATTTCGATCTCCAGGTGTCAGTAAAATTAGTGACGCGCTGTTTATTCAATGCAATACATATCATGTATCAATACATATCACATACCATACATATCATGGAAAAAGGTCTTCTACCAGTGGGTGATGGTCATGCTCAGCAAAAAGATCACAAATATCATGTCATCTTCATGTATGTAAATTTATGTATGTGTGTCTATATGTATCTATATAACTATATATATACACACTATACACACATATACATATATATATATACACATACACATACATATACATATACATATACACATATACACATATACACATATATACATATATACATATATACATATATACATATATACATATATACATATATACATATATACATATATACATATATATATATACACACTATACACACATACACACATATATATATATATATATATCTATATCTATTATATCTAACCTATGCGGCTGTTCCCAGGACCGAGGCGCCGGAGCGGCGCCGTTCCGCCGCGGTCCAGGCCGTCCCGGCGGCGTTGAGTCTGGCGGAGGTGGCTGCCGCGTCGCAGGCGGAGGTGTTGGCGGCCAAAGATGTGGAAGGAGAAAGTGGGAGATCTGGAGATGTGCTGAAAATGGGACCATGGGAGAAATTCGCAAAATCCAGTCATGATTTCCTCCAAATGCCATAAAATGGCCGATTTTGATGGTTAAAGGAAGGGGATTTAGCAGAGAAAAATGAAGACTGAATGGGATTCCGGCATACCTCACTAATTGATAAAGAGGGTCTATTTATCCCGGGTTGGCAAAAAATTGGGATTTAACCAATCAAATTGAGATGTAGCCAAGCAAAAACAAGGGCGAGGCACGTTTTCTGGGCGAGCGTGGGAAATAGTGCTTAACACCCTGTAGTTTTAGCCTGTTGCTACTAGCAATTTGGAAATGCACCAACAGAAATGGATCATTCTATGGGAAGCACCACGAATGCGGAGTTTTAATCAACAGACAAAAAATTGGAGTTTAAAAGATTTCCCCACCCGAACTGGGGTTTAAACCACAAGTTGTTTCAAAACTTGATGCTTTTTTGTTGGTTGTGACGGGAAAAATCCGAGGGCCTGGCCATGAAATGAGCTGAATTCAACTGTAGAATGTTGAGTATGCACGCACTAGTGGCTTTTCAATATGTGTCTTCTATGGTGGCTCTGCAACCGTATTGTTTCCAGGACAAAATTTAGATCATTTCGAATTCACAAGGTATTGCATTCATGGTCTTGGATCTTTTGATCAAAACATTCCCAAGGCACAGAAAACGCTTGTTGAGCAAGAATGCCCTGGTTGCTGAGTCATAGTCAACTTTGTATTGGAATTACCTCGGTGCACTTCAAACAACTTTGCCTTGTCTCAGAAAGGTTTCCTCCACAAACCGTCACAAACTGTCCGATGATCCAATTGAAGTTGGTGGTGGTTAGCAATCAAATTAAAACCACTGTATCTACATAGACAATCACAATATGTTCAAGTACAGAATACCGGGTTCGGACAATCACCGACAGATCATCGTGAGGAGATCAAGAGATCTTCGAGCTGAGCGTGGCGACGGAACGCAGCCGCTTGCTCTACCGGATGCTGGCCGCACTTCTCCAAGGGGTCGGGAGCCGGCGGTGGGGACTTGGGTTGGTTGAAGAATAGGGCCCGGTATAGCAGTGTAGCCCATTCCAAAAGGAGCCTGGAGCCTCACCAAGAGAACAGCAAAAGTTTGGTTGTAGTTTTCTTTTGCATCATCCCCCATGGTCCTGAAGGCATTGAACCAGCGAAAAGGCCTTGCCGCAGGTATTGCTGGGCTTGTTGCTGGCTTCTCTAGTGATGGAGATGGAACTGATGCTTGGCGCTGGGCTTTCCACGGCAAACCCCAACCGCCCACACACTTGCTCAGAAACATCTTATCGAATTACTGATGTGGAATGCATCGTACGTGCAAAAACACTTCAGTTAAACCTGACAGGACATAGTAAATGACCAGGCGTGAGAAACAGTGGAGAAGAATTCTTTCTACGTCCT
>Ga0126342_10023704_pt1 | contig 10013 bp, 9 predicted proteins | sample Cyp1metagenome_FD_92528 | JGI IMG/M metagenome (GOLD analysis project Ga0126342, IMG submission 92528) | Coral microbial communities from Lord Howe Island, Old Settlement Bay, Australia - Cyphastrea 1 metagenome | ecosystem: Host-associated > Invertebrates > Cnidaria > Coral ... | reverse complement strand
TGGTTGATTTGGCAGGGTCCTTCGGTAACCTTGGGACAGCATTGAAGGCAGTCTCACTAGCTTCCTCCGCAGCCAAGCGTTCCTTGTATGAATTGATGTGAAAGGATGCTGAGGTTTAAACTATATATTATAGATATATATAGATAGCCGTCCGGCAATCACGCATGTCAATGGAAATCCACAATTGATTGATGATTTTCCCAGCTCGAAAGCTCCACTTCGGAAAAATCCCCAGCACCTGCCACCAAGTCGGCTTCCACGAAGAGCTTCCGGATCCAGGTGGGTTGCTTCACGATGGCTGCAATACTGGCCACCAGCCAACAGTTCCCAAGGAATCCTCAGAGCACTGCAGAAAAATGGCCCAAAAAACCAAAAGTACTAACAAAAGCCCATTTATAGAATGTATAATCCTATTTATAAAAAGTTCTAACTCATCAATGGCATTAAATGGCCATAACTGTGGGACTATGGGCTGGACCAAGTTGGATTCTTGGGATGAGATTTCATCTGTTGGGGGCCTGGGTGGCGTGAGGTTACATAAAAAAAGAACTGAAAACCCTGGTTATCCTGGCTAAGGCACGTGCATTACTGGTTGGTGGTTGAGCCACCCCTCTGAAAAATATGAAAGTCAATTGGGAAGGATTATCCCATATATTATGGAAAATAAAACATGTTCCAAACCACCAACGAAATGATTTTGCTACAATATATGCTACTGTCTGGTACATCTGTGTTTCCATGTCCCGATCACCAAAACCCGAGCGATATGTTTTCAAGAGTCCTTGTGCCAAATCACCTGCTGTCATACCTGCAAGGCGGCGGCGCAGGTCTGAAACGGTCTGAAGGGAAAGAGACTTCTGGGATCTGCTGGGATCATATATCCAAGTGCGGCCGGAATTTGAAAGGACAAAAGGATTGCTGCAACCATAAGGTGATGAGAAAAAAACCTGTAACCCTGTCGAGCATCCTGAACATGAACAGAATGGTCTTGCCGGGGGCGTTCATAAGCCCAGTTCTGTCACTATTTTTGGCATTGACCCATGTCCATGTAGATCCATGTTGTCATGTTGACTTAGGGTGGCCCTATGACCATAAGTTGGCAAATAGGATCGTCATCCCATGTCTAGGGACATTTGAACTTGCTTAAGCACTTTCGAACCCGCATGGACACATGGAAACCAATATAATCCAGTATAATCAATGGGAGCTACCGACTCTAAATGCCAATAGTAAGGCTATACTTTTCAACATCATGCAATGCGGCAATGCGTCCTGGCACCTGAGATATGTCCAGTGTTCTCAGTGCTTGCTGTGATTGGAAGGGGCCAATGTTTTTTCCTTGAAAGCCACGACTGTCCTCGGAGACTCACACTGCTCCAACTACTACAGTTTCAGCTCTTCTGGCCGCAATTTCAGCTGCAATTCTTGGGGTGCAGCTTGCAATCCAAGCAATAGTTCACGTCAGACATGCTCAGGGTCAAGAACCTCAAATTGCCAGCAGAATCAACGCAACTTGGGACCTGTCAAGGAAAGCAACAATACTACAAGGACTGCAAGGGCTAGAAGTCCTACAAGGAAGCACCACAAGTACTATAAGTGCTACCAATACTACAAGTTCACCAGCCAACAAACCAACTTTAAAGAGGGTAAAAGTGTGTTTTGGAATCAGCTCAGCAGCTTGGGATTGTGCGACATCTGCTCCATTGGGTTGCTAGTCACTTGACCTCAGGACGATGGGACATGATGACATGTGGCCAAAAAACGGGGAATCTCAGTGAGAAATCTATCGTTCGCTCTCTCCATCTCAGGGAGATCAGCAGTCGAGCTAAAGGGAAGCTAAATAAGCGACTTGGCAAGTAATATAAATATAATATATATATATATATGCGTATATATAAATATACATATGTATATTCAATATATGTTAATATATATATATATATATTGAATGTAATTGAGTTTATTTGAAATAGTTGTTTTGAAGTCGCCTGATTTGGTGCATCGGTAAAGACTCCCAGGCAGCGCTTTGGCAAACGAGAGTCCAGTGAGGATGGCGTCGATGTGGGGTTTGATGGCCACGGCCAAATACTCAGGGATGCCACTCAAGGGGTAAAAGCCTGCCCGGGGCCTTTCGATACCTTCAATGGGTTGGTGCGGGGAAAAGCCGGAAAAGCTACAGGAAACCATGGTTTTGACTCTTGACCCTCCAATATAGGGGTGTTCTCTAAATTTTCCCTTCAACCAATCGAATGATTCAATTGGTTGAAGTTCAAAATTTGGTCATGTGATGAGAACAGATTCCTTCCTGGGAATTGTATATATACAGAAATATTTATTCGTCTGTTGCAAGCAAATGCAATAACTAAGTAGCCGAAGCATTGCCGAAGCTGCGCATGGAAATCATTCGCAGTCAGTCCAGAGTCTAGAGTCTAAAATTATTAACGGGGGGGAATATGTGTGGGCTCCTTAAAATGCCGGAAAAACATGGAAAACAAGATCAGTGTCTGCCATTCCGGTGCCATCAGTGGTCAGCTTGTTTCTCCTGGCCGTTCTATCCATCCCAGCTGCAGGAGTTTTATACGTGTTTCACTCGGCACAATACCGAAATCTAAGTCTTAACTCCAAGTCTGGCAAATACTGGCAGTCGAAGTCTAATTGCGATACTGCTTGTCATTTGCTATGGATTCCCATGGATTATGAGAATTCCCAATATATTGGGTATCACTATCACCCAACTCATCAAGCGACAAGGCTTGAACCGCAGCCCCCAGCGGCGACCCTTGGCCGTGACATGGGCCTGTGGGTGGCGTCTCTGCAGCCACGACCTGCATGTAGTACTTCAGCTTTCGGTCATACAAAGGAATGAAGCCTGGGCATGTCAGGTTGGCACTGGGAACCCAAAGATCCATCACTACATCCATGACTACATTACAAAAATGCCGTTTTGGCCATGCGTCAACACCCTGGCATCCTGGTAAAGACAGAACATCTCGCCAGTAAATTGATGCGGTTCCATAGGTTTCGACCCCATTTGAGGTCTTGTGATATGTAAGCCTGATAGAAACTCGGCACCACGATTACCATACCAAATGGTACACATCCAAGGGGCATGCTCTCATGCTGAAATGACACCAGCTACCATTAGATTCCAATTTTAGGGATATAGTATAGGCCTTCGAGGACATGGGGAATTGTGACATCATAATCTGCTGTCATGTGCAGTTGGGGCCAATCATTGCTGGATATTTTTCATGTTTCAAACTCCCTTTCACGTTTTGTAAGCTGATATAAGCTAATGGTTTTTTTTTTCATATACTTGATGTAAAGAAATGCGGCAGATATGTATATTGAATATGTACATTATGCACATGTATATAAACATTCTTCATATTGTTAAACGTACAAGAAAACGATAGTTTAAACATGTTTAAACAATATTAAACATATACGCATTATTCACACGTCTGTACGTTTACAAATCAACTGCCTGAATTCCGGCCTACGACTCGACACGTTTGCGGCATCTGCTTCCGAGGTTCCTCAGTACTAACGTTTAAATCGCTTTTGTTATACTTTACCCGGTTTACCCTTTGTTTACCCGGGGGTTGCAGATATTTGCAGATTGTGGCAACAAAAATGATAACATGTTTTAAAGTTTAAAGCTATTTTTTGGAATGGGATTGGATTCCAGAAACCCCATCCTCCGGCCGAGGTGCCGTAAGCTCCAGGGTCCATATGGCACTGGGCTTCTTGACATTCCTTGGTGAAGCCCTTCACGGAATCGAAGCACATGAGGAAGTGCCCAAAGGCATAGTCGCCATAAAGGGTATAGTTGTCCTTCGGACTATGATCTCATGGGCTCGGAGATAACTTGATGGCTGGTACAATCTCAAAACGCAAAGGACATCCTATACGCTTGGCTACTTGGCCCATTGAATTTCAGAACATATGTCAGTATCAACTTATGTGTGAAACTTTAAAACCAAGAAATCAGTGGATAGTAATCTTAAGAGTAATTACTAGCCACTCACAACCCATTTTATTGGTCAGTTGTACCCGGGCTGGCCCGGCTTGTTCTACACAGGATATGTCCAAGACCTGGGCGTCCTTCAGGAATGGTGTGGCATCTGCCTCCGATGCATCGATGAGTTCCTTGCTGTAGGTCTTGTAGCTCAGCAGCCCGGCCATGAACTTTTCGTAGTCCAGGCCTGATTGCTGGGGAAGCAGATTCGGTTTCCCATAGTTTCCCATGGATTTTCAATGGATGCCAGAGTTGTGTGATAATCCCATCCAAAGGTTAAATAACAATGTACATTCCAAACAAACATGTTTAGCACTGTATCTATTCATCTTAGGGTGGCATATATGGGCAATATCAGCCGAGAGATGAGATTAATTACATGCCTTGCAGCCATGCTGCTATGCTTCAGAACCGGCTCGTGTCTCTCTCCAAAGAAATCTCCCAGTTTAGAGCCGAAATATCCATCAACATCATCAACCCATCATTCAAGTTCTGTTAAAGTCAGTCTTGTCCTACCTCCCAGGGGCCCAAAAAAACCAGCTACGGCCATCAACCACCGAAGCGGCCTGTAGTGAAAAGGTCGGTGCCAAAATCCGGGCAGGGTCCTGAGGCCGGATCGGGACCGTCGACAAGGACTGACGACAAATGGTTGTGCGATTTGAATCGCTGAAAGCTGAAGTGATGGGGAGGTGTTTTCGTGACCCAAACACACACAAAGAAGTCAAAGAAGTTTCACTCACACATCGCCTTCTTCGGGATATGTAGTGCTAATACACAATACATAATGTACATAAGCCAAGGGTGACTATGGGATATGCCTTCAGCGATTGATGACGTGAGTCTTCCCTCAATGTCCCATGTGTGAAGGGCACGGCACACATTCTGAAACAGATTCCCTCTGGTTGGATGTCAAGAGTTTATCATGTTTTTCCCCAGCCATGCTCCTCATCGTGGTTTGATAATCCCGTTTAAATGGAAAATGCCATACATGCGTATATAATTATATATAATATAATAATAATAATAATAATAACAATAATATATATATATATGTAGTATTACATAGTCCAAATTCCATCAAACTCCAGCACGATGACATTTTCAGTCACCTGAAGTTGTCACCACATTGTCCTGGATAGGAACTCTCCCTCATATCAAAAGCTTCAACCAAGTACTTCTGAATCACCTGTCGCAGACAGCCCATGCAGCAACCCCAAATAGAAAAGCTTTGTAAAAAAAATAGTCACCTGATTTTGTACCTTGCTACAAGGCTTGCTTACAGTTGTTTATGTTTAGGGGTCAACTTGGTGCGGGGTCCGTTTAAGCTTCATTCTTGCGTTTACGTGCTCGGTGGGCCCTGAAGATCAAATGCTTGTGACATCATACCCCGCCATCCAAACCGTCACAGATGGCGCAAAATGGGCGCAGGGGCACTGCAAAAAGTCGGGACATGAATTGCACATGATTGGATAGGTACCTTATCCAAACAGCACAACTTCGAAACCAGAAGCTCCGCTTTGGATACCAGACCTTACGTCTTTTGGACTCAAACACCCTGACTAGCCAAGAAATGGGGATGTTTACAATTCTTTTCTGCCTTCATATAATCTCCCATGCGGTGGGAAACTCAATCCGTAGCTCCAACTGACACCACATTTCAGAAGGGAATTGAGTTTCAGACACGTAGCTCCGAACGCTCCCTAACCACCAAATAGTTTGATACTAATGAACAATCTGACTATTGCAGCTGGGGTTCTGTCAAATCTAAACCATAATTACCATGAGGAACCAATGCTCCCAAATAGTTATGAACCATCTAACCATACCTACCCACTATAGTTGGTAATAAGCCAGTGATACTAGAATGAAACCGTACTGTAGGGGTTGTTATTTCAAATCTAACCATGCATTATATTAATCATATATCCATGATGATCGGTAGGTTATTTTAAATCAAACCATTTTTTAAGGAATCTATCATCCAGTGTGGATGATCATCAGCTCCTGGGATGATCCAAAAATGTTTCCCAAAGAGCTGTTAACAATCTAACCATTATGGCTGGGTATATTAAATCTAACCATCAGATCAACATTGTTTCATAAACATGATGGTCAATAATTGCTATGATATGCCATTTTTGCCATACTATGGTCATTCAATAATTGCTTAATTATGGTAAATATTCACTACACACATATATATATAGTGGGATATATCCAATCTAACGAACCATCATTGAATCATATCAACAATGTGTCATAAATATTATAGTATATTATTACAATATGATTGTCAATATGTGTTATTGTTAGTCATTATTCCAACATTGTTTGCCTTCAGCAGGTGGAAAAAATGTGGCGACACCACCTGCTGAATGTCCAACTTGCTGCTGCTGACGGCCACGGCGGCAGCCAGCTGCAAGTGATTGGAGTTGTAGGAGTAGACTTGCCCTGGTTTCCTGCGGTTATGGCCATTTGTTAGTTATATATAACTGGCTATTTCTGGATTATATATACATTCTATAAATGGGGTTATAATAGGTTATAAGTGACTTATAACTGGTAAAGGGCGACAACTGTGGGAAATCTGCAGTTAAAGCCCTGGTTATTTCTATGGGCCTGCAGTTATGGCCCAAAATACCAGTTATAAGACGTTAGAAGTACTAACAAATCCATTTATAGAATGAGTATGAATGTATAATCCCATTGAGTTATAACTAATTGATGGCCTGGTTTCCTGGGAATCTGCAGTTAAAGCCGGAAATACCACTGATTTTATGGTTATTTCTACAGGGTGACTTACTGACCGTTTTCATGAGGTGACTTATTGACTTAGAACTGGTAAGGGGCCATAACTGTCGAACGATCATCTCCCGTAAATCAACATAGCTAATGGTGATTTGTGCCCATAAATCGGCACAAATAAGGATTTGCCTCTTGTGTTTTCCGTGGCGAACTATTGCCGGAGGGTATCTTTACCGGGAGGGTACAGTTGCTGTTTCAACTCATCAAGTCAAATTGCGAATCATATGGAACTGAGGTGGGGGTGGTGGCCACCCAAACAAACTGGGTCTTTTGGGGTACAGTGGCGTATTTTTGGACAAACCCTGACAAACCCTTTTGCTGATTTGGGGTCCAAGAAGACATCATACATATCCTATAGTTTGCTACATTACTGCGTGATCATGCCTTCATTGCCTTCCATTTTCCGGGTTGCTCCCAACATCCCGGGTACAAATGTTAATTGGGTAAGGAAATGCGTTGGTAGCATTACACATGTACCCTTTTGTTACGGTGTAATTACCTGTAAAAGGTTGGAGCAACCCTAATTTTAGGTTTGGACTCCAAGCACGCCAATAGCCAATAGCCAACCCAACACAGCAACTAACCATACAGGATGAGAGGAATGTGAACAACCATGGCAAACACATTTGTTGCATATTTACATAATGCCCAGATCTGAGATTTTTGGTGATGTACCCATGGTCATCGTGGCGTACGGAATTTGTGGTGATGATCATTTGTTCACATGCATCTTCCATTATTTTTATTTGTTATTTTCTTTCTCTCTCTCTCTATGTGTGTAAAGAAATCATGGAATGTGTCAAAGACTGTTTGGCAGAAACCAACCAAAAAAACAAAAACATATATCATATATCATAGCTAACAGCAAACAGCAAGAGCATGCATACGGCAAGCGGTGCTTGTTCTTTGGCTTTACAGATCTGTTTTTGTCTAAACGGTCATTTTCCTGGGTCCAGTCAACATAGGGTGCCCAAATCCCAGGGTTCATCCATGTTCGATTGAAATACAGTAATTAGCCATGGAAAATCACCAGCTTTAATAGGTAAACCCAGGTAAACCATCTATAAATGGGTCATTTTCCATGTCTATGTTAAATAACCAGAGGGTATTTCAAATATATATATATATACAGTATACACAAACATCTTTGGCCAAAACTGTTTCAAACATGTAGCATCAGCCATAGTGGCACCCACAACATCCCATTTTGTGAATGGCAAGTTAAATGGTGTACCGTTTGTGGGCTATGGTCATCCCACCATCATGGGACTCCTCTGGTGTAATGGCAATACAAGACCCTTACCGGCGGAATGCTCATGCCAAATTTCTGAAAATGGGTGAAATTGCACATGTCATAATTACAATTGTTTGAACATGGTTTAAACCATTGCACATTCATCCAAGTGCAGAGGGGTTCTCCAAAAATAGAACTTTTTTTTGTAGAATTTCATACATGCTACTGATAACTCACAATTTTCAGGTGTCCCAATGAGTCCAATATTTGTTTTTGTTGGCGTGGTGGCTATCAACCGAAAATGGCTGGGCGCTTTGGACACTTTGCTGAAGCCAAGCGTCCCAACGAGTTTCACATTTTCGTAGATGCTTTTGGCACAGCTCACCACATCACCCGACTTTTTGTCGCAGGGTTTGGCTTCCAAACCTTGCCGACATGTCGAAAGAATGTCGGTACTGGGTATCAAAGGGTCGTCCCTGCCCTACACATGATGTAGCAAGTTATATATGTATATGCGTATAAGACAGTCCCAGTACATATATATATATGCAAAAAGAAAGTAAGTTCCTGCTTTGGAATGCTCCGGCGCCATCTTTAACTTCAGAAATATCAAGGAGTGCATCATCATATTCTGCAGGTATTTTGCATTGACTACAGCAGATTGCATCGGTACTAGCATTAGATTGGTACTTGAATCATCTCGAGTTATATATATTTATAATTATACTTGGTCCATCTCAAGTCACAATGTTAGCCAGTTAAATCACTGGTCTTTGTGCTTAAAAAAAATCCAGGCTACGTTCCTGTTTTTCCATTTCTTTTTAAATCACTGTCCAAACACCTCTCTCTTTCTCTCCGTATCGCTGTATCACCATTCTTGACATTTTTGCCCGTTAAATCACACTTATAAACACAAGGGGTGGCTCTTCAATCCTTCATTTTTTCTGCCAAATTCCACATATTTTCCATGTTCTTCCATTTCGCCGGTGAAGACCTTGCTTGTTCTCAATTTGCACCGGCAAAAAATCACGTAAAGTATGTTCAGTTTTGCGGCTGAACTTGGGTTTTCCCAGATTTTTGCACAATTCTTTGCTGCCAAAATCTGCATTTCCGTGGATTTTCCATAGATTTTCCATGCGTTTTCCATGGGTGTTCTCCATTGGTTGCCGGGGAAAGGCATCGTTTTCCGTTTCTTCCCCCCGGTGCTGCCACGGCACGGCGCTGCACCGCCGCGGCGTCGCCCAGGTGCTCCTGGCGCCAGCGGCGCGCCGCCCGGGTGTTGGGCTCCTCGCCGGGGTGGCCGCCCCCGAAGCCGCTGGTGAAGGTCAACAGCATCCGAAAGGTGACCTGGTGACCAGCAAAAATTGCGAAAACATGGGGGGAACATGGGGGGATAATCTAACTGGCTAAGGTGAATGGGATGGCGAAGGTTAGTGGGATCATGATTAAAATTACTTTACTTCGTGTGATCCCCACCATGACATTTATACATTTTGTATCATTTTGTTACTAGCAAATCTTCTGGCATTCTATCTGACATATTTTCTGGCATTCTATATGGCATATCTTCTGGCACTCTAACTGGCATATGTTCTGGCATATCTTCTGGCATTCTATCTGGCATATCTTTTGGCATATTTTCTGACATCCTATCTGGAAAACCTTCTGGCATTCTATCTGGCAAACATTCTGGCACTTTATCTGGCATACCTTCTGGCATTCTATCTGGCAAATCTTCTGGCATTCTATCTGGCATATCTTCTGATACTTTATCTGGCATTCTATCTGACATTCTATCTGGCATACCTTCTGCCATTTTATCTGGCATATCTTCTGGCATTCTATCTGGCATATCTTCTGGCATTCTATCTGGCATATCTTCTGGCATTCTATCTGGCCGTTGAGGTCCAGCGGTGCACACTGAGCTGGGCAGGTCCCAGGTTGAGGTCCAGC
>Ga0126342_10023703_pt1 | contig 10013 bp, 7 predicted proteins | sample Cyp1metagenome_FD_92528 | JGI IMG/M metagenome (GOLD analysis project Ga0126342, IMG submission 92528) | Coral microbial communities from Lord Howe Island, Old Settlement Bay, Australia - Cyphastrea 1 metagenome | ecosystem: Host-associated > Invertebrates > Cnidaria > Coral ... | reverse complement strand
ACATACATACACATACATACACATACATACACATACATACACATACATACACATACATACACATACATACACATACATACGCATACATACACATACATACGCATACATACACATACATACACATACATACACATACATACACATACATACACATACATACACATACACATACATACACACACATGCACACACATACACATACATACACATACATACACATACATACACATACATACACAAACATATATATATATATACATACATACATTTTTCATGAAAGAACACCGAAGCAGAAACACGTTCAAACATGAAATGCGTCCATCGAACCATTTTTTACCATTTGGGCGCAGCTTCCTTATTTTGACCGGCCACGTTGCTGCCTTTAATCATGGACATGTCATTGGCTGAAAAATGAGACAAAATGTGGAAACAACAAGTTTGACCACTTGATAGTGTTGTACACTGAATTTGACCTTCCCGCCCCCCCACACCGACATTTGGACATTGCGCGGGCGAGGACGTGTGGCCATTACTGGCGCTGGAGGTTTCTTGGGTCAGCTGGCACGTGCAGAATGTGAGGCGCAGGGGAGTCGTTGAGGAATCAAAAGCCAGCGAGCCACAATGTCTTGAGTCGCATTTGGGATTATCGTTGAGATTCGCAAACTGTGAACAACTGGATTTGATGCATTGACTACGCTGTCAACACAACCCATGTGTGAATCCCGGTAATGGTTGGAACTTGGAGGGCCTTTGCAATTCAATCCAGCCAGATTTGGGTATACAGTAAAATGAAAAAATTGTCAAAAATACGGCAACAAACAATTGATGTCGTGGTAGGTCCAGAATAGGGCCTTTCAAAAATGATTGTTTGCTGTCTAGTTGTCATCCGGTGATCAAGCATCCACGGGTCCATGTCCACAGGTTTGATGAATTTCCGACCAAGGAAACCCTAAGGATCCACTGAGTGCAGCACCTGGTTCTTCAATTTGGTTCCCAGATGTGAACCGTTAGCATCAAGCGAATAGATATCTAGGCTTTGGACAGTGCGCCCTCCATCGTTTAGCGATGTTCAATCAGAGGAGTGACACGCCTACATTTCCACTATATTTATCTACATCAATTTACTTGCATCTTTGCTACATGCTTATTTTAAATTTCACAAGGTCTTGGGATTTTAGATTTTTTGGGGTATATTGGGTTTCAAAGTCAAAATGCATCATGTCGAGCAACCTGCCAACAGAAGGGTCGCGAGGAAAAGTGTTGAATGCTGTGATTTTTGTTGGAGCAGTGGTCCACAAATAAAACTGGCCCTCCAGAGAAACTGAAACAGTCGGAAACAGTCGGGAGCGAATCTCTGGATGGCATCCCCTTTCACAAGGTTTCCCCCTTCACAAGGATTTCTGAAGGTCCTTTTGTAAAGGATTTTGGCGAAAGTCAAATTGGATTTCTGGAAAAGAAATGGCTGCAGTGTTTGACAGTTCTACCAGAACAACCTCTGGACCCTTGGAATGGAAGCTAAAACCGGCTAAAACCCAGAAAAAAATATCAATCTAGAAAGCAAAAAAACGATTCAAATTTAGTAGGTTTTTGAATGCAGAAACCAAACTGCAGTTCAATCTACAAATCAATCTGTAAAACATGTTTCCAACCTGATGCTTTTTGAAAAAAACATTCGAATCAATCTACAAAAAATCACTTGAACAAAGTTGTGAACAAATTGATTAAGTTCAATATTCGATGCTCAGGGTATACCATAAATAATCAAAAATCCCAAGACCTCCTGAAAAGTCACACATGGTTACTCGCAGACAACCATGACCACAAAATGACAACAGTTTTGGAGGCAATAAAACTGGAAACATAGAAATGATTTTTTTTCCAGCGTATTTTGTCATTGTCCATGGCAAAACCCTAGTGCCGAAAGCCATTTTGTCGATATAGACTGGCGATTTCCCATGACCAAGTTAGAACATTATAGAACTCATCAGTAAATTATTTATATAATTGCAAAGCTAAATTATTTGGAGGTGGGCCGATACCTTTTGGACCATCGCAGGATGAGTGTCCATGACTGACTACCTGCTATTTTGGTGTTCACCAGGGTAGCAGGGTTGTGAATGATACCAGAATATGTTGGCGTCAAAATCAAACTGGGCCCTTGCTTTTGGACCCCTGGGTGTTTTTTTCAGCCTTTGAACTTTTTTTGACCCCTAATCAACGTCTATTTTTTCCAGAAGCCTGAAAAACATTTCAGGGAAACCGTGAACAATACCGCCACCCAAAAAAAACATAAACAAACCTTAAAAACCAGAAACTGTAGAGAAACCCCAAAGGAAACCGTAAAAAAAAACCTAAATGTACCGCATGTCTTGTACGACGTAGTACTGGGACGTTCTTTGCGCATTGTAGTACGAAGTATTAGAGTCGCTTGTGCATCTCTTGCAGTACGAAGTAGTACTGGTAAGTAGTTTGTGCAAGGCTTGCCGTGCAAAGTAGTACTGGGAAGTACTTTATGCATGCATGTCTTCTAGTACGAAGTAGTACTGGGAAGTACTTTGTGACTTTGTGCATGTCTTGCAGAACCAAGTATTACTGGAAAGTACTTTGCGCAAGTCTTGTCGTACAAAGTAGTACGAAGTACTGCGTGCAAGCTTTGTAGTACAAAGTAGTACTGCATGGGAAGTACGTTGCGCAACCTTCGTAGTACAAAGTACTGGGAAGAGCGTTGTGCAAGCTTTGTAGTACAAAGTCGTACTGGGAAGCGCTTCGTGCAAACTTTGTAGTACAAAGTAGTACAAGGAAGGGCTCTGTGCAAGTTTTGTAGTACAAAGTAGATCAAAGTAGTACTGGGGCGTGCTTTGTGCCAGCTTTGTAGTACAAAGTAGTACTGAGAAGTACTGTGTGCAAGCTTTGTCGTACAAAGTAATATATACTGGTAAGTTCTTTGTGCAAGGCTTGTAGTACAAAGTGGTGCTGGGAAGTGCTTTGTGCATTCCAGTGCCCTTCTGTGCGTACAAGGGACCCTGTGTCAATTTTTTTTCAGTGAAAAAAAATGTCTGTAAGACAATCTCTGTGTAAAAGGTTCCCATCCCATGTGTATAATTATAAAAAATATCTGTTTGTATTTCTTTGTGTGTGTGAACACTTTTCTGTGTAAACGCATCTGTGTCTAAAACTTTCTCTGTGCAAAAGTTTTCTGCGTGCAGCAGTTTTTGTGTAGAAGACTTTTTAAATTGCCATATATCTACAATGTATCCATATCATGTTTCTCACTGGCTCCAGGCTTTGGGCTACGAAGTGCGCGGCATCGACTTAGTCGGGTGGCCCTACGAAAAGCTGCTGGAAGCAACCAATGTGTCAATGGTGATGGTAGTTTTAGGCGACGGTTTTGTTTGTCCTTAAGACAGCTATAGATATGATATTTGCATGTATGATTTTGAAATAGTTGTCAATGTTTTTGATGCAATTTTTCGCATATCTAGGTTCAACATGTTCAAAATGTTGTGGTGATGTGATGCTGGTGTCGATTGTATATCCGTATCCCTGATGTTTGTCACCGGATATAAATGCCATGCCATTTTTTTCAGACCATGCAGTCTGATGTTTTTGACCTACAGCGCATGCTTATTGACATGATTTGTCAATACTTATCAAGTATTACTCTCCAGTAATCAAACATGGCAACGGAAAATCCTTCATTGATACTGATAGATGTTAGATGATGTTCCCATAAAACCTCCATGTACAGGGGATTTTCAATTGCCATGTTTGATTGGCGGAGGGTCAACATAAAGTTTGAAAGTATGAATACTAGGTACAGTCCAGTACATCTACAGTAAATCCAATGGTTGAAAACCTTCCTTACCCCATTTATCTGGTCAGGGGTGCCTGGGTGCCTTATTCTCAGATAACCCCAAATTCATTCAAGCATTCTACATACTGATTCACCTACAATACCATGCAAATATCAGATAAATCCAAATGAATCCATCCAACTGTATTAACTCTAGTTATAAGTATCATTAACCCCAGTTATGCTAGTGACAAAGCAACTTACCTATCTTTGTGGCCCCACCGAAGGTCCAAATCTTTGATAAATCCTCCATCGGCGCCACAGGCCCAGCCCAAATGCCAGGGTGGCCCACGTGTTGCAGGACGGTCTACCCCTGGGGTTACTGAAACCAATAAGTAACGATGGAGACCAAAGAAACGTAGTTATCTTCCGACCATCACAATTTAGGGACTTTAAGCATCGAAAACATTGAAAACGGGGAGGGTGACTGGGATATGTTTGTAGCATACTAATATGGAAAGCCCATATGGTTTCGCAAGGAACATGATTTACCAACACGTGTGGAAAACCAGGGGGATATAACTTCTACCATGATCCCATCCCTTCCCCCAAATCCAATCCAATACATTCCACCAGATGAACATACCCGGCCTGGTAAACGTTTACAGAACGAACTGGAAGATCCACCCACCATGCTATTTAATATAGATGGGAAAATCCACTATTTCGACTGGGCCATTGTCAATAGCTGGTTGGTGGTTTGGAACATGATTTTTTTTCCCAATATATTGGGAATGTCATCATCCCAACTGACTCATATTTTTCAGAGGGATAGGTCAACCACCAACCAGATAGCAAATATCTTTGGTCATCCCCTCATGGTCGCCCAAAAAAAACCAGTGTCATACTACCATAGGGGAAGGGATGACCGTGGAGCCATAAAATTGAGTGGGTGGTGAATATTAAAATCCCCAAATGGTAACATGTGGTAACATGTTGTATTTGTGAATGACTGAAGTTACCACATTATTGGACAATAATGTTCCTGATTGATATGATGAGATATGTTCGAATATGTTAGATTCATATCACATTGCTACATGAATTTCTGTTCTGGTTCCATGAAATAGTGCTGTACAGTTGAGGACGCAATAAAAACCTCCGTCCTTTAAATCTCGTACTGGATATGGCCCATTCACTCTAAGACGATAAGGAAGAGAAACAACGATAAGATCAAAACGGTAGTAGCAAATTTATAGGGGGTTCTTTGCCACCTCAGTTGGAATAATGTGTTTGAACAAATACAATCATCCATCCCCCAAATAACGATAAATATGAGGTTTACCACATGTCTAATATATAGCTATAGTCACCTGGAGGTTTGGTCGAATTCACATGATCAAATGACTATACAACATGTATAAGTTAGACCCCCTACCCATAAAAATGGTGTGTTTATCCCATAATCTTAATACTTTTCCCCATTTTTTGGGAGAAATTTGGAGGGCCTAGGTACTTATTTACTTCCAAATTATCACTGGAATTGCACTGCAAGACGCCACGTCGTCAGCCGCCCGTGTGGCGGATTCTTCCAAAGTGGACGTGGTCATTGAAGATATGAGTTGTGAGGCGTGGGTGGAGAAAACCTTGGATGTTGTTGCATGGTTGGGTTTTTGTTGGCCCCAACAAGATAGAAAAGTATAGAAGAGGATAGAAAAGGTGATTTACTACTATTTTTTGGAATTGGATTTTACTTTTGTGCATTCTTTTGATGGGGTGCATATTTCAATATTGTATACATTTTTGTTTAATGTTATTGTAGTATAGTATAGTCTATCCATTTTTCTTTGGGGGTGTAATTACTGTCTTTTAGGATATGTTTTTGAGTGAGATACCCAGATGTCACGACATACCTAGATGCAGATGGGGGCACCGTATGTCTCAAATTGGTGGATTCCCCGAATGGCAGTTTCACAAAATGAACATGATGATGAATATTGCAGGATGGAAGCGGGTTTTAATTTTTTAGACAACCCCATGTGCCATAAGGTGAGATGGGGACTCCTTGGGTTCCTTGGAGTTTAGATAAACATCTATATGGAGGTTTCCTAAAATGGAGGTACCCCCAGTCATCATCCATGTTCAATTGGGATTTTCCATTATAAACCATCCAGCTATTGGGGTACCCCTATGACTATGGAAACCAACTAAATGGGGATGTGGTTTTCCAGGACAAAATCTGTTGGCCATGGGATGGACGAAAGATTCATAACGACCTCACTGCGACCTCACTATGATCATGTTTAGGATTCGGGGAATCATCCCCAAGATAGCCGAACTTTTCAGCTTAGTGAAGTATTTTACCATATGTATTTTTTTTTAAACATAGCCATGGAAAATCATCATTTTTCATGGGTAAACTATCTATAAATAGGCAATTTTCCAGCTGGCCATAGGTGGGATCCGCTGATTGAGATTGGTGTGGGCTGCTTTGGCTGGATCAGCTAACGTTGCTAGAAGTCCTGTTTACAGGGAATATGTTTAGCCACAAGTAACATCAAGAAACAGAGAATAATATAGAATAACTATGACTGACATTGAATCATTATAGAAATAATATATATATATATATATATATGTCAACATGATATAGAAACATAATCTAATAGCATCTAACATGTCCAAATGGATGAAGTACAGTTCAGAGGATTCTTCAGTGGCCGAATTCCTGCACAGGGAATCTAATCTAAGTGGCCTCTTTTGCGATTTTCTTTCAGTGAACCTTTCCTAGAGGTCACTTAGCATAGACATGCATAGACAACGAAGAGGCCAGAAACAATCGTTTCATTTAGGACTTATATAATCATTTGGAGCATGATGAGGCATGGCGTTTCTGAATTTGTGCTTTATATAAATTCAAATCCATCCTTTGTAGCTTTCTGAATTTCTTCTTTCCCCATGGTCCATTACATATCATCATTCTATCCCTATCAGAGCAACTAGGTTTATTTCCGCGCATGTGCGTACAGCGATAGTAGTTGTTGTGCGAAAGTAGTGTCTGCTTAAATCACAAATTCAGGCTGAGGTTTATATAAAGCCAGGGCCTTGCGCCGGCGGGAAGAAAAAAACATGAAGCAATAGAAACAAATGCAGGTGTTAAACTATGGTACTATGTGAAACCGAAAAAAAAAACCTTCTGGGTCTGATTTCCCCAAAATTAATTTGAGAAATGGAGGGATATAGTTGGTTATGGATTGTCATTATCCATACTCGTATGTATTTATCCCACATCCAGGACAGTCCTCCTCTGGAAAAACATGACACACGTCGCCAAAATCCATGGTTCCAGATATACTAACTACCGTCAAATGGTGGGATCTGGTGGGGTTGCCGACTTTGAAACCCAGAATATCATATTGATTGTGACAAATCCGAATGATATTCCCATGACATGGGACCCCAAATAAAATCCATACCATTAATCCCTCATTTGTTGGGGCTACGATTCTTGGTTTTATCCCCTTTGTATCCTCATTCTACACCCATTCTACCCCCACATCCACATGATATCCCCAGGGTTTGTCTGGAAATTTGGTACCCCAATTTTTTTTCATGGTGAATCATTGTGAACTCCCCGTCATGCCATTCTTGGGCCCTTTGGGGCCCCCAAAGGGGGTGCGGGTACATCCCCATGTATCCTCTACCCCAACATGGCTGGAAAATCGCCCGGGCCTGTAGATGAGCTTCCCAGCTCGAAACCTCTAGCGGGGGGATTTTCCAGCTGGCCATGGTTGAGTACCGAAGGGTATCCCCATTATATCCCTATATCCCCATTATATCCCCATTATTAATATCCCCATTATATCCCTATAAATCCTAGTCATATCCCATTTTGATTATGGCGGATTATGGAACTTCTCCACGGTTTCGCGCAGGGATCCATGACCGGAGTCTTGGAAGGCTGCCAGAGTGTGATTCACCTGGCTGCTGATGGGAGGCGAGTGGCCAGAAAAAACCTTGGGGATGGGGCAGTGACAAGATCCAACCATCAAAAATAGTTTTTTTTGAACTATAAACCAATAATTTTCTGGGCTTATACCATCCCAAAAGATTGCACATGCATGTTGATTCAGCAAGAAAATGCTGGAACATTGATGATTTTCCAACAATAATGGGAATATCATTGAGATACAATAGGGATATTCTTGTGGGATGGATATACGTGTGTGTATATTAATATTTATGCGTACAGTATATATATATCTATATTATGTTATATGTATATATACACACGTAGGAGACATATGTAAGCGACAAATAACCACATTTGGCTTTGTCCAAAAGTATGGGATAGCAACCACCAAACAGATGCTGCAAAAGCAAAAACTAGCTGACATGTCAGTGGTAAATTGAACGTTTTTTTTTGCATTGTTTTTGGTGGTTACTGTACCACACAATCTATTGGTTTTGGACCTAATTTCTCCATTGAATTGGCCACCACTACCTCCCAATTTAGGACAAACCCATATCATTTGTTTGTTGGTTATTTGTTTGTTGGTTATACATTACACAGACCTTTATATATCAAAGTTATATCCCAAACAAAACAAGGTTTTGGGCTACATCCTATGTCGGGACTGAACATCACCCATAGGTTTGGTCAAGCTCACGCCACACCTGGAAATGGCCATGGCCATTGTTACACATTTTTTGGGGGCTACAAAGTGGCTTCCAAGAATCTGGACATGTTCACTGGCTTTACCCCAAACTCAACTGGTTTCATGTTTCTAGAAGAAGTGTTCATCCGTATCTGGAATGATTTCCTCCACAATTGACTGCTGAAGTTTCAGGGGGGTCATTCACAAACCAGGTAAGTAGTGATTTTATGGCTTGGTTTGAATATATAGCGACAGCGTAGCCCTAAACCCAATGGTCAATCATCATATTTTCCCTATGAAATGGCTATGATTGGAGGTAGTGCCAGGTGTTCACCGCAGCCAATCTGTTTCACTGGTGGCTAACTGTCTGAAAATTGCCCCCCAAATCCATGAGATTGATATGGATTGATCCTCCTTTTCCCATGGCACCTTGGGGCATAAACTGGAGGGATACCCTAATTTCTAATTTCAGACAAACCCAAATATGTTCTATTGAGTTGATCAAACATGCTCCATGTAAAAACAACAGTATGCCCCCTGCTTTTTGGTGAAAGAGTATACTAAAATATACGAAATTCTCATGTATAACTTATGACACCCAATTTTGGTTGCTTAGATCGCCCATTAACTGTGTTTTTTTCAAAACGCGACGGAACCGGAACGAGTTCCAGGCCATCGGCCGATTTCATGGCAGATGTTCTACCAAGCAATATCCAGGCGCATCGGCAAAGAATGGGGATACAGGGAACATTATAGCCATATAAAATATATAACATTAAGGGTATCCCCATTAATCTAAATAATAACATGTTTTTTTTTACAAGAAATCCCTAAGATATACCTTGGTGAATCATAAACCTGGAGATTTTGATTTCGACTTCGGTTTCTGGCATGGTTAGCCCTCGCAAGTTGATGACCTGCTGAGACCCGGTTGATGGGATGCGGCCTGGGCCCGATGTCATCATTGCCGTGGCTGAATAATCATCAATGGTGTTTCTGTCTTAATGTTTGTTTTTCCAGTCAGTAATGTTTAATTGGTAGTATAATGCAGTATCAACGACTAATAGTCATATATATATAATATAGAATAATATATATTTAGTGTTACACAAGTATGTATGATATTTGTATCTATACTCATAGAATCTCTTTCCAGTCGAATTTCACCAGCCGTTCAGGCAACCTTCCACCTGCTCAAAGAGGCCTGGCCAGGGACTGGTAGAACATGTGGATTGGTTTGTTTGAAAATAGGGTTATTTCAAAAATAGCAATTGTTAGATGCAACATGATGATTAATCATTTATTTTGTACTGTATGCTCTGACATCTTGTCAAATGCGGGGTTTCAAGGAAACTCAACTGCGCAAACAAACTATCAAAAGATGCCTTTGATTGCTGTCGCAAATGGTCTTGACATTTTGGAAGAAGTGCTTGAGTGCTTGTGATGATCAAACCACATGCTAACCTATGTCCACTGAATCAAAGTGTGGATTCTATGAGTCCTAACACCTGAGAGCACTTTTCTTCGGGCAAATGACGTGTTGCATTCTGCCTGACTTGGTT
>Ga0126342_10023702_pt1 | contig 10014 bp, 9 predicted proteins | sample Cyp1metagenome_FD_92528 | JGI IMG/M metagenome (GOLD analysis project Ga0126342, IMG submission 92528) | Coral microbial communities from Lord Howe Island, Old Settlement Bay, Australia - Cyphastrea 1 metagenome | ecosystem: Host-associated > Invertebrates > Cnidaria > Coral ... | reverse complement strand
CCCTATAGGGGAAGCCTCAGCCCCCAGCCAATATACTATCCCACCCCCCAGCATACATACCAGCATACATACAAACTAGCATATCACAACAGCATCACATCTTTCTCAATCTCAAATCTCTTTGATTACCGCAATTGCCACGCCCAAACTACCACCCTTCATGAACTTGTTGATGACCACGTCTTCTTAACCTCAGCGCGGTGTGAACGGCACGGCAATCTTTTATCAGGCACAAATGCGACTCTACGGAAGCAATGTCCTATTCCTACTAAGAGCTCTTCTTTTGCACTCGCACTGTCAGCGTAGCTGTCAAGTAAAAAGTCTCTACCCCTCAAGTTGCTACTCCTCATCCTCCCTGTCTTACTCCTCCGCGTCGTCGTCCTCCGTCTCCTTCCTGTCGTACTCCTCCTCGTCGTCGTCCTCCTCCTCGTCGTCGTCCTCCTCCTTCTCCCTGTCGAGCCAGTCCGTTTTGCAATGGGTCTTGCAAATCTCTGAATTCTTTGCACACAGTTGATTCAGGTACGATGTCGTGCTGCGTGGAACGCTATCCAGGAGACCTCTTACGTGATATCCGCATTTTAGCTGTGTGTCTTTGCAATGCTCTGTGCAATGGGCATGACGAATCTTCGGTTCACTTATCTGAAGTAGGGAGGGGTCTGCATCGACCTCGTTCCCGCTCATGTTTTGGAAGCTGGCCGAATGCCGCTGCTTGCAACTCTCATGCTCATTGCAAGGACGACACAAGGGAACAAAAGAGACTTGAGACCCATTGCAACTTCTAAAGAGCCTACACCAGCGAAAAAGCCTCTCCAGCCAAGAGACAGCTACGGAAGAAAGTAAAGATGCTGCAAAATGACACAAACTTCCAAGCTCAAACTGAACGAGCTACTTCTGTAGCTTTCCAACTGAGAATGTCATAGATTCCCAGATTGAAACAACTTTCAAGTTCAAGCTCTCCAAGAACATACGGCTTGAAACCTCCAACTGACATATTCCCAACAGCTGAGCGCCCCGACAACAGGATGAAGAAGAGATTGATGACAAAGCCAAGGCGAGGAAGGACAAAGGAACATAGAGCAGGAAACTCCGGAAATCTTCAGTAAAAAAACAGGGCAGCAGTGCCAATGAGATAGTTTTAGATAGTTTTGGCATGTCTTGGGTCCTGTCTTCCCTTGCCAAATGAGATTTCCTCTTTGGGTCCCCGCCGAGTTGCTGCCTGCTTGTCCCAGGAATCCAGAAAGGAGGACAGCCTCAATGCTTTTCCAACGCAAATCTTGAGAGTTATACAATTATACAGTATTACAGCGGGGTGGCCAAACAAACTGGCTGTAAATGTATGCATGTGTAGCTTCTATATGCTTATATCACGTACAACACTTGGAGGTTAGACCATGCGAGCCGAACATCAGTAAATGGCAAAATCTATGTATCTACATATAATATATATATATAACTATATATATATAATTATATATATAATCGTCCGTTGATAAATGCCAAATCCTACTTAGGTGTTTAAAACTATTCAATTGTGTGGGTGATTTTGAGCCGTACCACATGATGCCTGGCATGGTTAGATGGACCCAGTCCCTTGTAAACAACTATATTTAGCCACGTGCCAAGCCCCAGTACCTTTGTGATCATCAAAGTAGCTGTGCTCATACATTTTCATCCCCTACTCAAATCCCGCACAAATCAACGAATACTGGTCTTGGTGAAGCCCTAAGTCTTGTTTGTTAAACGTTGTGAAACCCATCTGAAAGCTTATTAGTTGACGCCCCCATCCGCACCATGCTTGATTCCCAAAGGCTAGCTCAATGCCGAGCGTCAACGCTGCACCTCCTACCGCTCCGCCCACGGGAATGATGATGTCAGCAGCTGCGCTCAGTTTTCCTGGGTGTCGGTGACCAAAGAGAAACAGCTGGGAAACAATGGGTGTAAAGTCATTGGCCTGAGAATGAAAGGATACTGAGGTATGACCCCCGAAGAAAAATCTGATGTTCACTGGAAATCAATTTCTCTATCCGTTTTCAGGGGGGTTCCACATCAGGTGTCGGGAATGCAGTTGATGTCCCAGTGCGGTTCTGGCGCCCCCAGATGCCGGTGTGCCAAATTGCCAATAGGTTCTTTGTGGTTCTTTGCTTGGTTGGCCTAATTTCCACAAATTTGGTCATGTTTGAGTGTTTTTCAACCATCCATTCTGAGGGTTCACTAGTTTGGACCCAATCCCTGATCTGAAGGAACAAGGACTATGCCACATGAATACATACTCCTCATGCTATTGTCAAGTTCTGGCGCACCAGCTACTCCATGCTACTCCATAACCAGTCACACAAAGTACTCACACATCATCCACATATCTCACAGTTCATTGTGCCGCTCCTGTCATGCTCTGACTGATGTCACTCAGTTTGTTGACCTCCTCCTGCGGGGCTTGATCAACTCGAAAAACAGGCTACATTCAGACGACAGGACACGCGATTTACGACTTTCATCTACTTTCTAGTTTGTTATACCATGTTATACCACTGGAGATTCCTTCTGCTAGTGTTCAAGAGCTTCCGCTTTCCAGTGATTTCAAGTTGTTTTATGCCATTTCACAGCGTGATGTCACAAAGTGTTGCAATTTTAAAGCCTGGTATTCTGCTGGCAAATCTGGAAATGTCTGCTCCGTCTCTCTTTTGAAATTTGCGGGTGTTTGCAAGAGTGTTCTAGAAAACTGTGGCTTGCAGGTCATTTTCAGCGTGTCTGTGAATTTTGGTGGGAGTTTTTTTTCACTTTGCCCACAACCATCAGAGCTTGAACACACCGGATTCTAAGGGGTCCTGACTGAGCTCAAAATCAAAGATATTAAGGTTCTCCTCCATATGCTCCTGCGAATCGAGAAGCCACACGTTCTCCCCAGCCCCAAAGGCATGGGTGCATGTGCTGTACACACAAACACGCCAGTTATTGAAGAGAAAAACATCCCGAGCTGGAACATCAATGAAGCTACAGTTGAAAGGGTGGGCATGAACCAACTTCGGCAAATTGAAAAGTTGAACATTTGGATGATAACCTGCATTAAATTACCTTGCGGTAAACACAGACATGGAAAATCCGTCATTGGTATATAGATTATGTTTTGGAGAAAACCATGCATTCCATAGTATTTAGTTCATTTGCCAGGTGGTGACCATGTATGTTTAATCTGGGACCCAATTATGATATCAAGTTGGTGATATATTCCTTTCCTATCTCCATAATATCACAGCAAACTCTCCCTAGTGCTCCCGAACTACTTCCGGTTAGACTTGTTGGGTCACCGGAGGGTCATTCCATTAATCATCATGAATCACCATTAAGAATCATTCTAGACCATGATGAACCATTTATTACTTACCATGATTTCCCAATAATGATGGGCAAAAGAATGCATCACATAATAATGACATATAATGGTCTATACATGTCTATAGTTTTAGTATTAAACCATTGTGCTAATAATTGTCAATTACAGTACACAACAATATCAACGATAGTCTTTACAATAACTGTCAATCAATAACAATCATTCATAGTCATTCATAATATTTGTATAGCTGGTTTTAATAGTAGTAGTACTAGTAGTTATAATGAATATATAATATCATAATTCCGCTTCTCCCAACTAACGGTTCAACGTGTCTCTCCTTCTTCTTGGACTGGGTCGTGAAGGTGGCTCCTGTTTGCAAAATCCAACGCCTCAGTGACGTGAAAAGCGTAAAAAGACTTGAACCAGCGGGCGTTTTACTATCGAGCATGAGGGAAAAATGGGATTTTGCCATCAAAAGTTGAGAACATGTTGGGTTTAAGCATAAGACACGGTGGTTTTAGGCAGTGAATAGGTGGATGTGTTTTTTTTTGCGGCGCAGCAGCTATGAGAATATTCCAAATTGCCATGCGAATGAAGAAAATGATGATAATCGTTGGATTTTAAGGCAAACCATTTTTCAGATCGTCTCAAAGTCACCTGGAAGCATCCAAATAAATAGAGATCTTTATGTCGCATGCTGTCCACAGGACTAGTCTGTTTACTACATTTGGTTCATTCTTGGATTGGATGCACATGAATAAAGGGCAAATAATTCTACCAAACGTGGATGCTCTGGAGATAGAATGACCACTTGAGAGCCATTGATTGGTACAGTACCTCCACCTCCGTTGTTTGTTGGGGTGGGGCTACCCACATGTTGGTTGACATTCCCCAAATGGTGAAACCGCAGATTCACCATGACCTGCATGACCTGCAGAACCTGCATGACCTGTCGCACAGCGACCTTTTTGGAGCGCCGCATGCGTCACAGATCGTCACAGCGTCTTGAGCTCCTCCTGAATGCCACTGCAGTCAGTCACAAAGTGGGGTGATCCCCAAGCAACGATGGTGCCATCCCCTTGCAACGCGGCAAAGGCCTCTCCTGCAGGATAACCAGGGGCATCGATTCGAGCCAAAGAATTTCGAGAGAAGCGCAACTGCCAAAGTTCGGTGAGATCAATCGTTATATGAACTCTTGGCAAATTCAAAGTGGAAAACCATCCTGTACGATTGAAACATGTTTTTCAGCAACTTGGATCACTTGAGGCTATCAAGTTGCAGCTCGGTCTCACATCCTCAATCCTTTTAAAAAATGGCCGGGCGAAATTGATGTTCATGAAGGCATTGTTGCCTGGCCTTTACGAATGCAACGTAGAATCAGAATTGGTTTTGAATATTCCGGAACGCACGCGCACAAACAACTCTAGACTCTACATATTTAAATGGATATATCTGTGCGGACATATACATATACATATATATATATATATATAAAAGATAAATATATATATATATATATTTATATATACACAATTATATTTATATAAATATATATATATTGTATATAGTGATAGAGATTCTGAGATACGAGTTATATTTATACTGTTACATCACATAAATATCATGTGACACATATCATCCACAGAGCTCCTGAAGCCTTGATGCTCTGCACGTCACGCAGCTCCGGAGCTTCGCCGCCCAAAGCACCGCCGTGCGTCCCCCAGGTCACCAGCGCGCCGTCCTCGGGGATGTGCAACGGATGGGGTCGATGGGTTTGTAGCAGTTAAAAAAACAAAAAAGATGAAGAGAATATGAATTGAAGATAGATTTGGCCAATTTTTTAGGATTGGAATATATTGGAATATTGGAATGGATTGGATTTTCAAATTCTCCTTGCTTCGACCTGTTTTTCGGGGGGTGGCTATAAAATCTATAAATGTTTTATAAGAGGATATAAGAGGGTAAATCACCATCAGTCAACTCGATGCGAACATATCTAGCAGGGGATAAACATCGAATTCAGCGGCTCTGGCTCAACGTCTATTTGGCCGCTCAAATGCCAACATCCACGACTTGGGTTTCAAATATCAAAATCATCCAGAGAAACTCCTGGCTCATACTTTAACAGCCAACTGGATGGTCAGGTTGTGACTGATCCTTATGGAAACAATGATGTCCGATGGCGAAAAACATCGGTAGCTTGGGGACGACCTGTTTGGATACCCTCTGGTAAACTAACATAGCTATTGAAAATGACCATTTATAGTGGATTTACCCATTGAAACTGGTGATTTTCCATGGCTATGTTAGTTTACCAGAGGGTAAACCTTGGGGGTGGGAAAATGGGGAAGAGAACAGCACCATTTTCCCACGGCCTCTTCGACCCGCGGGAGAAATCAGTGAATCCATCACCAGCGCCAGGTACGACGCATGTCTTGAGATTGCTGTGTCAAAATCCTGGTAGCCTGGTCATATAGTTGGTAAATGGATCGTCGTTCCAAAAAAATCTGGGAAAATGATTGGTTTCCATGGGTTTCCATCCATCCCCAGGTCAAATTCCACCCAAAAAAGCAGCCCACGAGGTGGGCTCCATCTGCCAAGCTTCGGAAAGGATGGCCGCAAAGCCCATTCTGGATCCTTCCTTGGATTACTTTGGGTGCTAAAAATTTTCGGGAGATGCTTTTGGACGCTGGGTGAATAACCAGCATGTTTTTTTTGGTCCAAAAATCATGGAGAAAAAAAAACTCCGCTTAAACCCCAAGATTTTGAGGCCAATCGATCCGGGAAAATTGGTCACAGGGGGGTCGGGTCTTCTCGTGAGATTTCAATATAGAAAACAACTGACTGATTGATGGGAAATGGACATATTGGAAATCAAACAACTACTCAAGTCATCACAGTTGGTAGGTCAAACGCAAACACTCATCAAAACATCTGTGTCTTCAAAAAACAATCCAACCAGTTGGTGAATGGGCATTGTTTATCTATTTTTCGCCTGTGAAACACACACATACACACACACACGTCAATCCCATTCAGTTAGAAAGGATTCGGCTTGGTGGTTTTCACCCCATTCCATTGGGATGTAAACCACCGTAAATTGGTAATTGGGCTTGGATTTGCTTGAGGGGTCCCCAAAAAAGTAGAAGATTATCCTAAGGCCTAATAATCCTTCCAGGTTCCCGAAATGGTTCATGTTCCATCTGTAATTTTTTGGTCAATTTCCCTTCAACAACCCCAGGTCTTTCTCGTTTTTCTGGGATGTTTAAGCCATATTTTGCCATGACCTTCCAGGCTTCGATCTGCTGCACCTCCTTCAAGCGCTCCTGCACCCTGCTGCTGTCGCCCCCGCGCTCCGGATGGCCCCAGGTCACCACCGATCCATCGGCTCGGGTGGCAGCGAAGGCAGATGCGGTGGAGGCGAGCTGCTGGACCTGGATTTTCAGCAAATCCCATCGAAAAGCTACGAAAAACCAGGGAAATCTATGGGATTTATATGGATTTATGGGATAAATAATGATAACTATACGTATAATTTAATGATATATACAATAATATAATCTATTATGCCCTCCTGGGAAACTGGTCTATCGGACCATCTCCTTTCGGGACAAATTTAACCGGACAAAATGTGGATGATTTTGAATGATTTAACATGATTTAACCATGGAAAAAGGAGTTGGCCCAAGAACACATGGAGACTCAACCAACCGAAATGCAGAAGGATATGGGGAAAAGAGAGATTTATGATATTTTATGATAGCTGGGGAAGAGAACTAAACCAATTGAACAAAATTAACCAGAATAAAACTGAAACATACAGAAACCAAAAGGAGCTGAACAAACACAACTTATATGCTGTAAATCTCACGTTGAAGCTGGATTTGCTGGATCAATACAAAAAGTGGCGCGACCCAAGATAGATGACCCGCTGGGGTAAAAGTGCAATGGGCTGAGCAATGGTTAACAGCTGACTCTGAATACTTAACAGAGTGAAGAATGATTAAATTTCACCCCAAATTGAGATGTTCCAGGAGAATTGCTTGCATGTCCCTTATATTTATTTTTAAGGAAATGACAGGAAACTGAAACGAAGCGCCACAACGACTACCAAGTACACCATCAGGGCCCTTCCGAGCCACGCTGTGGAGCTGCTCGACAACATCACTGGAATCGCCCCCGTCACTGGGATAGCCCCAGGTCACCACCGTTCCGCCATCAAGGATGGCAGCAAAGGCCCCATAGGTGGAATGAATGTGCACCACACTCTTCCTGGGTTGTGTTCCCCCTCCTGGGCTGTGGGTCATCCACAAAGAACACAAAAATGCATCAACTTTTTATCTATAGGTCATGTCCAAACATTATATAGTATTTCGGAAAAGTCGCACAAAATAATGAACCAATTGCCTTTCCCATCTTTTCAAAAAGCGGTGATGGCAACACACGCCTTTGATTCGGGCCAGTTTCAAGCGATCTCGCACTGCACTGCAGTCGCCCCCGTTCTCGGGATCGCCCCAGGTCACCACAGAACGATCCTCCAGAATCGCTGCGAAGGCGCGTGCGGAGGAAATGATTTGCCGCACATTCTTCAGCTGGCCTTGCACCATGCTGCCTGGCACCACAACCCCTCGGGGGGTGCAGTTGGGGTTGTTAATGGCTAGAATTGACCTCCAGAAGTTGGGATATAGATGATATAGTCCCTACAACTATTGCAACATATTATGGCAACCCACTGCGCGCTCAAGTGGGGATGATGCACCTGAAGTACTCTTCACACATATCTCCGCATTGCACATGTTCAAAAATTATCCATCTGCCGTGCTATGTTTGAATAGAACACCCCCCAAAGGGAAAAAAAAACAAGTCTATGCTGGGACATGTTCTGTGTTGAAATCCCAAGTTTTGATGGTTGAAATCTTAATGGTCGCTGTTTCAGTCCTCCTTTTCAAAAAATCGCATCTCACTTTCTTGACACAATAAAATGGCGATCCTTTCCAAAGAAAACTCCATGTAATGTTAATGTGTCGGTTTTTGATACTTAAATCAAGCCCAAAGGAGAAAAAACATATCACCAGCCCCAAATTCCAATGTTGCCCGCAACCCTTCCAAAAAACAACCTTAAACCCTCCTCAGCTCAAATGTCTGTCTGCTCCATCTGTGGCACTGCCCCAGGTCACGACGTCACCATTGCGCAACGTCGCCGCAAAGGCACCACCGTTGGAGGCCGCAAGCTGCGCCACTTCCACCAGGCGGTCTTGGACTTTGGAGACGGCACTCTCGAAGGGGTTGGGCTCGTAGCCTGAAACCACTCTGGGGATAGTGGGTGTATAGGATGTTATGCTGATTTATAAGGATTTTAAAGAGGTTTTATAGGGATTATATGGATTTGAAAGGGTTTTCGACGGGGTTGCCAACAAAAGCACACTCCTGAGTTCCTGAGGCATGGGGTCTCACAGAGTATGAGTATAGTATTTGCATGTATTTGTTGGTTCACTTCACCGCAGGTAGTAAGCCGGTTAGTTCACTCAAATATCTCAATTTATAACTGGACTAATCCTACTTACCCTACTGAATTCACTTGGGTGATAACTTATAATTTCTAAGGCACTTGCTGGGGTGAACCACCAGGTACTCCCATTCAAGATGGGATGTGCCAAAACCCTGCGTAGCCCTTCTGTGCGTCATCAAATTGAGTCCCCTATCTTTTTACACGGTGTCCTGTTTTTACATGTGTTTACATATTTTACCTCTGTATAAGCATAGTTGTGAAGCGCGTCCACTTGGATCCTCATCCCTGAAGATCTTTGTTTGCATGCGTTGGAGCACACTTGTGCTTTTGCCCGTGCTTCTCTCATGTGGTCCTCCTTCGCGCTGCTTGGGCAGTCTCAAACAGCAGGTCTTTTGGAAAGAAAATGAGTTTGAGCATGCTTTGGCCACTCACAGCTGCTAACTTCAAAAATTATCCAGCCAGCGACGAAAATTTCAGTCCGTCACTACGACATACTACCAACATCCACCACCTTTTCGGCCTGTTTTGTGACCAGTTACTCACCCGGGACGTTTTTTGGAAAGATTTGAGTATCGTTTCGGTATCGTGTTCTGTTATCGTTCGGCGCAGGCTCCATCTTTGCAAGTCATATGCGAGCGAGACTCCCGCCTAAGGAAACACAATGCCCACACCACAAAACGCGCAAGCATGCGCAAACAAAAACGTATCTATTTTTGTGAGTCCCCTATCGTTTTAGGAGGTTTCATGCAACACATCCGATGCACACTCCAGTACATACTTAACCAGCGCAAATTTTGACGGAATCTCGTATAGCAACGGCCCCAAAGGGATAGGTTCAGCACAATCTCCCACTTAAATGATGACATTTTGTGGTACATCACACTACTGGGCGGACGTCGTTTCTTACCCCAGGCACCCAGAAGTTACTCCATCCCCATGGCACACAGGGTTACCCCAGGCAAACCGGAAGTTACCCCAGGGACCAAATCCTATTGGCACACTGGTACCACGCCATAGTTGGTTTGGCAAACAAAACATGTAAAATGTGTCCGTGCCATTGCGAACTTTATATTTAATACCATCTCCTTTGGTGATAAAACCATGTTGAAAGTGGGCAACCGCCATTGGCACACACGCATTGACAGCAAAACAGCTGCCTTCCATCCAAATG
>Ga0126342_10023701_pt1 | contig 10015 bp, 11 predicted proteins | sample Cyp1metagenome_FD_92528 | JGI IMG/M metagenome (GOLD analysis project Ga0126342, IMG submission 92528) | Coral microbial communities from Lord Howe Island, Old Settlement Bay, Australia - Cyphastrea 1 metagenome | ecosystem: Host-associated > Invertebrates > Cnidaria > Coral ... | reverse complement strand
TGTGCGTGCCGATATACAACATGAAGTTAACCATGATGCAAAAAACTCTCATTTTTATCACGTTTTCAGCACATACGAAGATGGCCGCCGACAAGCGCGGGCAAATCGAGGTGTTTGCCCGTATAGTTATCTATTCATTATTTATTTTTATTTATCTACAGTATTCATTTATAGTTCATTTATTTGTTTCACATACACACATACATACACATATAAGCGCCCCGTTCGTTGATAATTAAATAACATTGGTGTTTTCATCTTACCCACTCAATAATTGGGATCCACATCCAGGTAGTGAGCTAAGCAACGAGGGCACCACTTTGTTGGTGACAAATCCCTGGCCGCCCGCATGTCCTCCTTGTAACGCATGTGATTCTTCATGTTGGTCATTTTTCATGGTACATCCCCAGTCAACATCTGATGCTAAGTCCACTGTTATACGTGAATTGTCAACATGTTTTCATATGCTCTGGAATGAAACTTGTCTTCATACCCTCTTCAGTGCCGTTAACATCCCATGTTTCTTTGTTAAATCCCATCCAATCCCATGAATTCCCATTAAACTCCCATAAAATCACCCAACTTCCCAGTAAAACAGCCAAGTCATTTCAGCCCTTTTGATGATCCAGGCATTCTCAGCAGATGCTGCCAGACATTGTGACCTACAGTGCCATGGTGACCTGTTGTGAGACGCCCAGCTAGAAACGAAGGGTATGGGTATGGGTTTTGGATGGTTTTGGTCACTTGGGCACCCCTCATTTTGGATGATTCGAGCATATTCAATATGACCAAAGATGACCAAAGAATTGCGGGTCCCGGCCTCAAGAATTGAGCCACTGCCACTGGCCTGACCAAAATGCTTGATTGCTGAACAGCATTGGGTTAACATCCCAAACTAGGCCAGGCAGTGATCCAGTTTGGTCATAATATGTCATAATGTTCGTCAGAGCATCAGGCCAAATGGCCCAGCCAAATGGCCCATTGTCAGGTCAAACGGGACAGATTTTTTCGATGGTCCCGTCAGGAAAAGTCACGACTGGCAGATGGCCCTGGTGTTCATGCAGCAAATAAAGGCGAGTCGCTTGCAGCCAAACATTGTTACCCGGTTGAATCAGGGGCTGTTGGAAAGGCAGGGACACCAACAGCACCTAGCACAGAAAGTGTTTGCACCTGAGATGTGGGATGTTAGGACAGCAATCTTCGATGTCAACATGTTATCATCACGTTGTCAGAGTTGGAAGACCTGTGAAAAGAGCGCATGGCTCATCCTGTGGGTGCAGTTCGAGTTCTAAGTGGGTAAGTAGAGTCAACAGATGTTAGCGGGGTCAACAGTATAGAATATAAACATATGTATGCACATAAATAAATATAACAGTTGATTATAAATAAATATATACATATATGCACATATGCAAATATAAATATGTATATATATTTATCATATGATCTCCCAATTTGCGATAATGTGTGGTAAAACTAACTATAACCCCATGCAGCTGTCGCCAGTGCCATGATTTTTTCATCGGCCTGCAGCATGGCGAGAAACGCGCCCCGAGGTGAGCTATGGTGCAGCCATCAGCGCCTGCGAAAACCGCATTGCATGGGAGCCAGCCTTGGCGTTGCTGGCGGATGCCAAGGAGGATCTGGACATCTTGATGCTTGGACAGCGTTGGGTGCAGGTGACTTGGAGTATAGGATGAGTATAGGATGTAAAGATATGTAACGGGTATAGATATAGGATAATGATTACTATAGGATGAGTATACGATGTATAGGCAGCTGATAATGGGCGAAGGTGTTCCATTCAATGTTTCTTTTGGTGGTGATCAACATGATTTTGCTTTTCCAGCAATCACTTTGAGCGGTCAGTCGCTGATGTGACTCATTGCCAAAGCAATGCAAGTGGTAGCGGGATCTTTACATCATTTTGCATCTACAAGTCAGTACGCATTTGTACCAATTTGTGTTTGTATACCAGCATTCATTCATGATCAGCCAGTCAAGCAAGAAGGTGCGGCCATGTTGGTGTTTTCACTTCCCCTCAGCAGGATAACAGGGTTGTCAGTTCCCCAGGTCTGTTTGTGCTGGTCCCAGGAACGAATTCATTTTCAGCGCAGTGATCAGTGCATGTGAGAAAAGCAGTCGCTGGCAACGGGCGGTTCTGCTTTTCGAGGACGGACGATGCCGAGTCCAACATGTATTTCGGTCGGCACATCTGCGCGAGAAGGGAGTGATGCCATCCTCTCGGTGAAATCTACCCTGTGGCTTTCAATTGCTGCGGCTTTTTGCAATCCCACCAATCCAATCCACAGTCGGACACAAGGGTCGCAGGTCAAAATGTGATGCCCGCAGTGTTTTCTTGACATAGAGACAGTGGAGACATGTGGAGACCATCAGGCCATCCTATGGTTGACATTTCCTGCAGGAAGCGAAGAGAGAAGACCATGCCTCCCTTTGGGTCTCACTGGCTTGTGCGTTGTGATAGCAGTGAAACTAACAACATGATCAAAATGGGTAGGAATAAGACAGATATGATACGAAGCAGATTGGCTATACACTTTCATTTTTTTCACAGACGTTGGTTTCCGAATTTCATATCCATCCGACATCATCCGATACTCAGGTCGATCCTATCCGATACTGGGCCGCCCACGGCAGGTGTATAACAGCCTGTGCAGTGCTTTTGAGAAGGGCCAGAAATGGCGAAACATTTTGGAGCTTCTCTCAGGCTCTGGCTCCGAACTGGGAAAAGCTAACAACGTCTTTATTTTGGGGGCCAAAAATGACAAGAAATGGAGAACAAAATGCTACTGAAAAAAGAACACAACATTATGTGTCATCATGTCATGTATGAATCATGATGAAGTATGATTAGATTAGTTTTAAAGAATTCGATCATATAATCACAAATTAAAACCTAGAATTGACATGAATTGAACAAATGAACAAAAAAAACATCCGTGCTTATAACACATATGACCACGTTGGCTCATTGAGAGTAACGGTGGTTACAGCCTCTGATGTAACCACGCTGGATCCCGAATATTGGATGCGCCAGGGCTCCAAATTTACACCCAATGTTGGACATTGATTTTTTTCCCATCTATATCCCTATCAAAGAATATGCGTAAAAATCCCTAGCCAATATCCATCAATATCCCCTATCAAGTATCCTGCCAGAAATCCTGGCTGAGAATTGGGATGATTTTCTCCCAAAGGTCGGTTTTTGATTGTTGGGATAGGATTCATCCGGCCCGATTGGACCAGGTATGCAACGGGACGCGGTCCTTCCGGAGACTTGGTAGACTTGGCCACGCTGTCTCAGACGAGCGCCAGATGTAGTAGTGATAACTCGACGAGAGGGCAATGGAGAGAGAGAGAGAGAGAGTTTGTATATATGTATATATATATATGTAGATAGATATATAAGTTTTGGTTTTTGACTGGCAGTATTTCAAATTATGTTAGATATTGTTAGATATGTTGCATGTTGACATCTTTTTTAGCTTTAGAATCTTTTGTTTGGATGATTTGTCCAGTTCATTTGCACCTAAAGATGTGGAGGGAACACTCAGGAGGCATTTCTTCAGTGCCTTAATCATATAGTCATTTGAGAATGGCAGCGATAGTCGTCATTTTCTGGGGCCCCTTTCTGGTGACTTTTGGGATTTGGTAGGTTGATGAATTGGGACCAGATTAAGGTAGGGGATAGCCGATCGAACTTATTGATGTGATTGATAGTACATTGATGCGACCCAATGTGATCAGATTTACATTGAATTCACCTTTATCGATGGATTATACGTTCTTTGTATATATTGAATTATTAAATATAATTCAATATAATTCAATGTATTTCAATCATTAATACTTTAAATGTATATATGTTTTCTATACAAGTCTAATATATATATAATTATATATATATCTCTATCACACACCTTTATATATATATGATATATTCCACCAACAACACCTTCTGTCTTACCCGGTCTTGATGGGTCTTCCCCAACGCAAACGACCATGGTTTTCCAGGATTCGGTCACCTACAACGCGGTGCTGGCAGCACTGCGCCGCGCCACGGAGTGGCAAGGGGCCTTGGAAGTGCTCCAGCACTGTGAGGCCTGGTTGGATATGATTTGCCTCACTGAATTGATCCCATGGAGGTTTATGATATCCCGATATCCCATATAGTTCTGGATAGTGGATATGATTATGCCCATAAACCATCATACCCTCTGGTAAATAAACATAGACCCTGAAAATAGCCAATTTTTTAACGGAAACTAGTCTTCCAACCCCTATCTGCCAGGGTCTATGTTAATTTACCAGAGGGTAAATCTATCTATCCACAAGCCACATGGAGGTTTTTATGGAGGTTTTATAGCTTAAGATTGCCACATTTCTATGGCTCCACCAGGATGCGGATGCTATCGCCTTGGCTAACGCTATCGACGCCTGTGCCAGCGTCGCGTCCGCGGCTTCGAAGCTGCCGCGGCTCTGTCACTGGCTGGGGCGCTCCGTTGACTCCGAGCTGAGAAAAACCACCGAGCTGTGAACGCTGTGGTGGATTGAAGCTGAAGATGACATAGTACGACACTATCTGGTTGGTTTGGAATTTTGGAACATCTTTTATTTTCCATCATATATGGGATGTCATCTTTCCCAGTGACTTTCATATTTTTCAAGATAGTTATTGCACCACCAACCAGCTATGAACAATTGATACTCAGAATTCAGAAAGATTACAAATGATAGCAAAAAAGATGTTTACGGAGATTCAGCCAAAAAGAAATGGGGATTAAATGATTGAAGCAAAAAGAATGCTGGGATGATGATGATGATGATGATGATCATGATGATCATTATGATTATGGTTATGATTATGGTTATTGTTACAATTGTTACTATCATTATCATCATTGTTTCAGAACCTCATTGTTCCCGTTAGAAACCGGAACCGGCTGGCATTTTTTAGGTGCCGCAGCTTCGCTCGTTGGTGGAAAAGGAGCTGGAAAACGGCCCAAAGCCCAGTGCGATGTGTCACTGTGGGTATGATGATTGGATGATATTAGATGTGGGTAAAATGAATCAGAATCATCCCTAAATGGCCGCAAGTTTCCGGGTAATATTGTAATTTATCACAAATTATCCAGAAATTGATTGGATATGATTATATAATTATATAGTAAGGGGAATAAAAGAGAAGAAACCTAGCGGTTTACTGTTAGGGGGAAGGGATGAAGACCAACCAAAAATCAAATTGGATGACATTGGGGCTCCTTGGTAATTTGTCACATAGCCATGGAACATCGCCATGTTCAAGAGTACAAAAATCGAACAAAATGGGCAATTTTCAATAGATATGTGAGATTACCGGAGGGTAGTACCCTCTGGTTATGTCAAAATAGCTATTGAACATGACCATTTATAGTGGATTTTCCCATTGAAAATGGTGATTTTCCATAGTTTTTTGTATGTTTACCAGAGGGTAAGGGGAAGAACATCCCAAAACCTAGAAAGATGCCTTAATTCAGCTTGATGAACAATGTTGCAGCGAGCTGAGCGAGGTCGCCTTCAGATGATTCAAACGGAACTCATACTCGCGCTCGTTGATTCATAATGACCTTAGATACGAGATCTCCTAGAATACGATCTATCTATGATGAATCTATGAAAGGCTATGATTACATTCGAATATCCCAAAGTGTTAATATCCCTTAAATAACTAGAAATAACTATCATATTGTCATGGTGTTTCATAGCACTAGTGTTAATATCCCTTAAATAATCAACACATGTTGGTGACCGTTGCGGTAATAGCCTCTATGGGCTGCAGCCCATCACCGGGGTCACCGTCGGGTCACCCAGGTGCTGGTGAACGACTTGAACGCCTCGAGGCGAGCGATGGAAAATCACCACCAGTTTGAATGGGTAAATCACGGGCAAATCATGGGTCATTCATTTTCTACATGCTATGAATATCTATGAATTAAATTGAATTAATATCCATAAATCATGTTATGTTATGGTAAATCATGTGTAAATCATGTTTTTCTACTTTATGGACAAAATTTACCAAGAAGGGATCCAGACGCTATGGAATTCACTGACATCACTTTCTCGCCTGTCGATTTTGCTGGATATGAGGATCCTGATTCTTCGACAGAAAAACACAGAGAACATCCTCCAACTGTTTGAAACAAACCGGGCTTGCCACCTCTAGCGGCGAGCTTCGGGTAGATCTCCCAGAAGTGGTTGAAGAATGTGTTTTCAACCCATCGATGTTCCCCCCAAAAAAAAACCATAAAGTTCCGTGTTGATGGAGCCTGGTCCCGGAGCAAGGCCATGTTGGAACGGATGGGGCACGGCGAGGTCTTTCAAGAGGAATGTGAGGAGCGCTTAGAATGTCGCCAGGCTCTCCAGGTTAACTCCGAAAAAAATCGACTGAGGTTGGAAACCTATTTAAAAAAAGTGGTGGGAAATGATTGTTCCATATAATGTCTTACATATTTTACATATACAATGTAATTACCCCAAATCCTGATGGTTCATCATCATTTCCAGCCTTTTTTTCAATGCCGTTTTGGGGGGGGGTTCCACCGTTTTTCAGATGCATCCTTTTTTTGGGCATCCAGATGTTTTGGTGTTTTGGGCCATCCCTGTGAGAGCAAATGTCTTCAAGGATGAAATACATAGGTTTTGGAGGGTTTTGGCTAGGATGGAAGAAAATGATACCCTCTGGTTATTTAACATAGCCATGGAAAATCACCATTTTTAATAGGTAAATCAACTATAAATGGCCATTTTCAATAGCTATGTTAAATTACCAGAGGGTAGGATGGAAGAACATGATAACGGACTGGCAGTTTGGAAAAATCTAAGCAGTCTGATAGTCGGATGTTTTGCTCGGATTCACAATATTCGGACACATTGCAGGTTTGATGTTCAACTTGCATTTGTGCACGTTGCGCTGGCTATAGTTACTATAGTGCACTCCCATGTATGTGTATACTAGTATGCCATAGTATACTATGCCCCAAGCGCTTTCACTGTAAAAATATGTGGGTAAAACAATTTCATAAACCATCCCCAGTCATCACCATTTTTATAGGTGGCATGTAGAAACTATTCCCATTTTTATGGTAAAGATTGCCTTATTTTGCCCACGAGTGTGTTCTTGGAGTTGCTTCACGGCCCATCAGGAGGGCAAACGCTATGTGCTGGGCTATGTTGAAGGTCGGCACATGTCGTTGGGATGTCACGTCGTTGAAAACCCCTATATTTGATGGCAAAAACATGTTAACAAAAGGTGGTTTCTTGAAGATTTCCCCCCAAAACTCATATCCATTGTGTGTGAAAAAATGGAGTTGACGGTAGTTTATTCCGAATCCTCAAAGATGGGATGATATGGATGATGAACTGAGTCGAGCAACATCGAGCAACATAATGTTACAGTGGATTTGAAGCACCCTCCGGGTTTGTTCCTATGCTCCATCCCAAACATATTCGTACATAGACAGAGCTTCATCGGTCAGAATCAGAAATCAAGACCCAATATATAGCCCATATCCCTCGTGTGTGTGTGTTTCCCATATTTATTCTAGAATCATCTAGAATCGAAGCGTAGAATTTTGGGAACCACAACACTGGGACAGCATTGCAGATCTAAGGCTGACAACAAGCGGGAAAAGGGTGGGTATAGCCGGTATAGCCTGGAAAAAGGGTCAAGAAAACCAGTTACAAAATAGAAGGTCACAAGCTTACCCTCCGGAACTCAGACATAGCTGGAAGATCCTCAATTTACTTCGATGCTTTTGCCATCGAAACCTCCAGGAAACATTCGGGGGGATTTCCCAGCCATGTTGATCATGGGAGTTCGATCACTGCCTCGTGGCATGGGAAAAAGTGGCTTCGTGACAGTCAGTGTCCATGTTTTCTCCACAGTTCTGACTTCCCGTGGCACCATTCCACGGGGTGCCACACTACCAGGTTTGGAACCGTCCAAATCGGCGCTGGGAAGCTCGAGATTCTGTGATGATCGGGGAGCTGTGCAATTATTAAATATATAATTCTGGGGGTTTCCCGAAATAGGGGTATCCCTAAATCATCAATTTTAAATATAGGATTTTCCATGAAATAAACCATCCAGCGTTTTTGGGGTACCTCCATTTATGGAACCTCCATATATACATGTATATATATATATGTGATTATATATGATTATATATGATTATATATGATTATATATGATCATATATATATATATTTATTATATTTGTGTGTGTGTGTTCTGGAAAGGGAAGAATCCCTTCGCCATTTTCCTATATTTTCCCTCCTATATTGAACAGCCACAAAGGATGCTGGGGACCATCGAATGGGTGTTTTGCCAAGCTGTTCACTCAGTATCTTTGGGTTTGGGTCTCTCTAGAAATGAGGCCATGCCCAAATTTATAGCAATGTTTCATCAGAAAAAACTTCATAGATCCACGGGACTTGGGGTTTTTGTGAGCACAAAAAAAAGAATCCATATTTCTTCATGCTCCCTGGCACGAAGACACATGCCTGGCACGTGCCCGGGGCTCCCGGGTAATCCCAGGTTCCACAATCCAAAGACATACCCGTGGAGTTGCGAATTGAACCTCGGATGTCAAGACGGGCTGCCGTTTTTGTGTTTGTTTTTTTGGATGATGATTTGGTATAATTAGATCTATGTTTATATGTTCTTTTTTTGGTATACATAGATCTATATGAAAGAAACTGGATCTGGATTTGGTATAAATAGATATGCTGGTGGTTTCAAGCCTTTGTGATTGTCCAAATTTGGGACGATGAGTAGCGATTAATTAAGTCCAAAGGATTACAAGCCTCAAAAGGTATGATTGCTGAGGATGAAGTGCATGTGTGTAGGGCACACCATTGGAAGCCAAAGGTGTTAAGCACACAGACCCACGGACACTTCTGAGCCTACGCCCGTGGTTTATTATCAGTTTCCCTTGAAAAATATGACACGCACGGGGCACCCAAATGTTTTTTGGACAAAACGGCTTTCGGGCAATAACAAAATCAACTTTTTCATGGTTAACTGGTAATTTATAGTGAGTTTTCCCATATTTTCCCATTAAAAATGGTGATTTTCCATAGTTTTTTGTATGTTTACCAGAGGTTACCCCCATGTTACCCCCATGTTTGATGAAATCCGCGAGGCAGAGGCACTGGATGGAGATCCAGAGCGAACTCCAGGGACACCTTGAGGGCGAGGCTGCTGCCCCAGTGAGACACCTGGAATGGTGATTTCTATTGGTTTCTCCAAAAAATGGGGACTTACATGAGAAGAATGGTGATTTTAATCATGTTTAATCCATTGATATCTAATTATATTTGAGTCACATGAGAATCTACTGAACTATAAAGGGCCGTTTAGAAACCTATGGTGACGTGGGGATTCACCCATTTCGAAAACCATCATGTTGGTTTCTTGGGATTCGATTTGTTGCTATGTTAGAGTGATCTTTTTCGATTTCGGCCATTTGGAGTTCAAATCCTCCATGTTTTTCAGAACATTTTTTCAGCAGTCAAAATCTGGGAGGCCCAACTTTTCAATTTGGAAGATTTGAGAGGATTTATATATACCGGTATGAGTTTCCTCTAGGATTTCAGGGGGGTTAACCATGGTTAACCCCCCTAAGGAGGGTTGGATTTATATAAAATTCCATGTTAATTATTCAACACAATGTGCCTCCCAGATACCATCAGATACCATAGAGATTCGACCGGCCCTTGATTCGTTTGGTCGAGGTGTGGGAACTTGGTCCCTATGCCGCCGGGGACCTTGATGGTGAAGAATTGGCCTTCACCAGCCAGAAGAAACATCAAGTTATACAAATCTACCATATATATATATATGAGCAACCGTAAAAACCCCGGCAATACTAAATATGTATTCGACGGACATTGGTTTATGGAAATTGATGGAAATTGTTAAAAACACGAGGTAAGCGATGGGACCTTCCCA
>Ga0126342_10023700_pt1 | contig 10015 bp, 5 predicted proteins | sample Cyp1metagenome_FD_92528 | JGI IMG/M metagenome (GOLD analysis project Ga0126342, IMG submission 92528) | Coral microbial communities from Lord Howe Island, Old Settlement Bay, Australia - Cyphastrea 1 metagenome | ecosystem: Host-associated > Invertebrates > Cnidaria > Coral ... | reverse complement strand
TATATTATATTGCATTATATTATATTATATTATATCGTATTATATTATATTATATTACATTATATTGCATTATATTATATTATATTATATTATATCGTATACTATATTATATTATATTGCATTATATTATATTATATTATATCGTATTATATTATATTATATTATATTGCATTATATTATATTATATTATATCGTATTATATTAAATTATATTATATTGCATTATATTATATCGTATATATTGTATGTATATATATATTACTTGGGGGTTGGTTTTTCATTAGACTCACATCCTCAGCCAGCACCGGCTGTCCCCTAAGTCTACGCCGAGTGACCTGGGAGCCACTGATAATCCACATGTGGAGCCAGAGGCATTCCAGGGTTCCTGTCTACTGTGAAAGATACCCTCTGGTAATTTAACATAGCTATGGAAAATCACAATTTGTTAATGGGAAAATCCACTATAAATGGCCATTTTCGATAGCTATGTTAGTTTACCAGAGGGTAGTGCTGATGGGTGAAGTGATTGTCACCAATCTCTGGAAATCTTGGGCGTAGACTGACAGGTGGCGTGGCGTAGACTTTGGTCATATTTGAATCTTTACATTTATTCTGCAAGTCCGGACTCTGGATTCGATAGATTTTCTCCTCTTTCTGGGCAATGCCAAAGTGGAGAATCTTCAAACTTCCCAACGTTCCATGTGGGCCCCTTTCAGCTACCAAGCCACTGACACACGAAACTGTCAAGACCTTTTCCCCCGATGCTTGGATTGGACTTGTGAAGACCAGCCAATCCGTAAAAAATTGTTCAACCAAACCGTGATGATTTTTTTCCATGGTATGATGAATTCAGGGATCATCTAAAGTGCCGTATCCTATTTCACCTGGTCATTCCAAGAATCGGCTGGGGTAATCGGCTCACCCTGATGCTTGCCCTTTGGAGGTGGAATGGTAGCCTCATTTCCCATTTGCATCAGTCCTACCTTTGAAAGAAAAGCCGTGCTTGAACACACTTGAACATTTCCTAGATTTCTTAGTATGGCAGTGTGTCAAAACCTTGTACCCCTGGTGAACATCAAAATAGCTGGTAAATGGATGTTCATCCCCTAAAAATGGTATTAATAGGTATTGATCCATAGCCATATGAGTATGGCTTTGAAAATCTGGTGCCCCCATTCCATCCCATGGTTTTTCTCATCCTTTTCCTAGCAATGCGCCAAGTGGGTAACCTGTCGCCAAGATGCCGATATCTCAGAAAGCGGAGCCATGGGGATACCCAAACCTCACATATCTCACAGCCAGGAAGGTAGCAAGGAATATAGCCAGGAAGTTAGATCATGTTACCATCTGGTTATGACTAACATAGCCATGGTATAGATGGCCCTAATCGAAATAGATGGTTTACCTATTAATAGCATGGTGGATCTTTCCATGGCGAACTGTTAAATAACCAGATGGTAGATAGCTGACTGCTGCTTTTTGGGAGACCTGCAGTGAGGGAACATCCTAAGGATCTCCCATTCACAGGAAAATGCTCCAACCATGGCTCCTTCCAGTCCCATGATGCTTGCAGATTCCCGGGGGAGCCCTCCACGTCCGAGCCTCTCCGGGGAAGTGTTTTTCCAGCAACTCCATCAAGGCTCTTCTCACATCGTTTCGGCAGAAGAACAGCCGCTCCGCTGCGCGGCGACCAATCTGGCGTAACAATTCAGAACGCTCGGCGGCCACGACGAAACCCGAAGTGTTTGAAGCCCACAATGTTGACATAGTCGCCGGATTTACATGAATCATTCTATATCATATAACAGGTGTATATTATATAAATTATATATATATATATATTATATATAACATCAAATATCAGCAAATATATGTATTTATATATATATATATGTGATATAACATCAAATATCAGCAAATATCACGTGAAATCATCTAAGGAGTATGGAGTTTCGTTTCTTGTGTTCATCCACCTGCACTTAAAACAACCTCAATTTTTCTAAAACCGGCCACTGTCCCGGGGGTCGTTTTGGAAACTCCCTCAATGGCCTGGAGCTTCAACAACCCATCCAATCTGGGATGAGCCTCTCAAGTTTTTGTGATTTAAACATGTTAAAAAAATGGAACATTGAACTTTTCTATACTTTTCTCCGAAGTTCAAACTGGACACAGTTTAACATAGTTTAACCATGTCAAGAAATCTCCAAATATCAAGCCCCGAAGCTCCGGAAGGTCCCTCCACGTCCAGACTCCAAGACCTCCATCTCCGGAACAGGCAGCTTTTCCGCCAGCGCGTCCAAGGACAAAAGGAAGCGTTCCGAAAAACTGGCCGGGAAGAGCCAACCTGAGGAGATCTTTGGGCCCTGACCATGGCTGGTTTGTCAGCATTTGTCTGGCAACGTTAAGAGGGAAAAAATACTAATGTGGGTAAAACGGTAAAACGATGTCATGTTTACCATCCTTGAGTCATCACCATTTGTATAGGTGGCTTGTTTACCATTCCCATTTTTGGGTGGTTTATGGCATTGTACCATATTGTACCCACATTACTGCATACTATTGACATGCATTTTATAACCACTGGATCTGGAGGGTTTGATCCATCGGAAGTTCCCGGCCAGAAAATGGAGAGAAGTTTCAGATCGACAATTCATTGGGCTGGCAATAAGATGGTCTATTGCCTATTGCTCTTCGACATCGATTTATTTTGGCGTCGATGGAATGGAATGACAAGAGGTCATCCAACTCTGGAAGAAGCAATGCCCCGTTCCTTCAATTGAGTGGCTGTTGACTGGCAATAGAAGAGCTTCTGCCCCCTCGACCACGTGTGATTCACGTGGTAACGGTTGTTGACCCTGGACCCCCAGCAGCTTGAGCACCTGGCTCCGAAAGCGAACATGGCGGTGGTTTTTTTACCCACCAAACAATGGATGCGAAAATGGTAGATTGTGGTTGTTACGTGTTGGACACATTTAGAAACACAGGGCGTCTGTGACCTTCTCACGTTGAAGCCTTGCGAAAAACGGCTTACTTCACCCAAACTATCCCAAACCAAGTTCGATGAAAATCCTTCAGTTTCTATCATTTACCCTCTGGTAAACTACCGTAACAGTTTGCTATTGAAAATGGCACCTAGAAATAGTTGATTTACCCATCTAAAAATGGTGATTTTCCAGTTTGTTTTTTGTATGTTTACCAGAGGGTACTTCAGTTTCTACTGTGGATGGTTGCGAAATCCTGCACCAGTTGATAGATTGTTTATCCGTTTATCCCATTATTTATAGGGTTTCAACCATCCACAGTATCATTATTGTTTTACCCACATTAATCAGATTTAATCCTGGTCGGTAAAACCATCTGGAACTATTGAAGCCCCAAACTAATCATCAACCAGCCATACCAATTTCCATTCCCACAATCCAGTTTCTATATGTTTCCATCATTTACCATGGTAAGAATGGCAAGAATCTGGTAAAAATCCCAGTCCTATTACCATGGCTTTTCCATGATAAAAATCTATCATTATTGTATCCTGCACCAGTTGCGAAATAAATACCATGGCTTTTCCATGATAAAAATCCATGGTTGCGAAATCCTGGACCAGTTGATAGATGCTTTTCATCAAAATGGGAACCATCCAGATTATAAACCGCCATAGAATTCAGCCACAGCCATATATCCCAACTGAACAAAAATCGTTCGTTTCCGGGGGCCCCATTCCTATTAATGTCAACCCTGGATTAATAAACCCCAAACGGCTGTTTAATTGGGGGGTACCATTTATGTACCATCTAAAATATCTAAAGTGACTATTTGGAGGGTACCCCCTAATTTTCATAAACCAATATAACATGAATAAACCATGGCTTTTTCCACAAAATCCGGTGACAAAAATCCATGGCTTTTCCACACTCCAACCCCAGTTGGATTCGGTCGACCTCCTGGTGCCCTTCCTGCACTGCGACCTCCACGCAGCTGGTGCCCGCCGCATCCACGCCGCGCGAGGCGCCGAGGCCTAGAAGCTGTCGCACCACTGCGGCGTGGCCGAACCTGGGATGAAACGCCGCAGATGGCGATGGTTTGTGGTGAAGTGGTGAGGTGATTTTAAGAGGATTTCATGGGATTTAGGTGATTTTACTGGGATTTCATAGGATTCAATGGGATCTTATGGTGAGTAATAGGGATTTTACTCAAAAAACGGGGCATATCAATGGGATTTCCCCTCTGGTGTCATCAAACATGGCAATAGAACATCCTCCATAGATGGAATAAATGGAGGTCTGGTTCGCTGGGAAATTGATCGAACTATAGCTGGGAGATTTTCCAGCAAGCCGTATGTTATCCATGTTCTTTCATGCTAAAATTATCGCAAAAATCATATGGTAATTAAATACTAGATCATATGGTTGAATACTTTTGACACATCCATTTTTTTGCTGAAATGTGGTGAAAGGCCTGAATTTCACGGACCTGACTGGCGGAATGTGTTTGAACCGAATTTAATTTCAGTATGATACAAAAATGGATGAGGTACTGATGTTTAATGACGTAAATATGACATAGTATAACATCAGATTTAGCATTGTCGCAAGGTCTCCCGAATGGCACAGGTGCTTCAATAGCCGAATGACTAAGCAGCTGATTGATCGAGTCAAAGCATGACTGAATGAATAACAAAATCAAAAAATGAACGGATGAATGAACCAACGAACGAATGCATGAATGATGAACAAACCAAGAAACGAAGGAACTTTTTGAGCCTCGACAGAACTCTGGGTTCCCGTGCCATGAAGCAATAAAAAGAGCCTGGAGAAGGGTGAAAAGAGATATTGTTATATATACATATGTTATATTAGTGTGTATCCATATATATATATATATCCATGTATGATATAACTGTTTAACATACTATGGTTATTGATCGGTTCGCCACTCCAACCAAAACACATCTGACTCACTTGGCCCCTCTCCATCTTTCCGTGTCACCCATTTCACTCACCTGTCTTGTTGGCTTCTTGTTTGCTCAATTCTGTCTCCAAACAAAGAGCATAGCGGGCAATAGGGAATATTAACATATATCAACATCCATCACCTAGTTATAAGATGCTATAAGTTGCTTTAGAAACCCCATGGAAAACTATAGTTGTATCTATAAGCCATAGAATAAAAAGCCACAGGATGCCATCTCAACTGAACGCGATTTCGCTCGTCTCCAAGAAGCTGTTTGTCCAAAGAGATTTCGAGCATCGAGATCCACACCAGCCTCCACAAGGAGCTCAAGCCTGGGGAAATTGGCAAGTGATGACCATGATGACCATGATGACAGATGTGTATATAGTGTATATATATATATGTATATATATACATTTATATACTATGATATGCTCCACTCTTTCACTATGGCATGATTTTCCACGAAGAATGACCTCGATTTCTGCCATAGGAACCAGGATCTATCGCCAAGTGCTGCAGCATTCTCCAACCTCAAGACACCCAGTTGCGGCGGGTGTAATGGGATGGTGACTATGGCATGGGGTGGATCTCACGTTTTCCATTTTTTCCAATTATATTAGAGTAATATTATATAGTATATAATTATAAGTAGAATAATAATACTTGTAATATTTTCCAATCTCATACTTTAATATTAATATTGTCCAATGCACTGACAGTTTCAGAATTTAAATCTGTTTCAGCATGAAATTCTGACTCTCGAGCTTGAAAAAAATTGAGATTAGGAACTCAATTCGTAGTTTCAACTGGCTCCCCATTTATTTTTGGGAATATGTACCCCCGCAACTCCAAATTGTTCCGCCCATTCACCAGTGGATAGATGAATATATACCAAATATATTAATATACATTAATATAGATAATGTCCCTTATAAATCCCCATTCATATCCCATAAACATATTTGGTGGTTTCCTAAGATAGGGGTACCCTCAAATCATCCATTTTGGTAGGATTTGAAATAAACCATCCAGATATTGGGGGATCCCTATTCATATCCCATACCCTCCAGTAAACTAACATAGCCATGGATTGTGGCCCATTTATAGATGGTTTACGGTTTACCTATTAAAAATTGTGATTTTTCATAGCCATGTTAGTTTACCAGAGGGTATACACGCCAACTTGTCATCACCGGCAGATGGCATTAGCAAACGCCGTGCACGGCTTTGGCCCAGAGGTTTCTCCACCGTGTGCTTCGTCTTACTGACCTCACCGGTTTTAAGGGAAAATTTTCACCGGAAACGATAGTTTTTTTCTCCTGGCATACAGTGTATATATAATATAATATAATATAATATAATATAACATAATGTAACATAATGTAACATAATATAACATAATATAACATAATATAATATAATACAATATAATATATATAGGGGGTTCAACGGTTGTTCTATTGTTCTCTTAAACCAATGGCAATCAAGGCTTAATCAAGACTTAAGGCATTCCGAATAGCATTCCATTCCGCTGTGTTCGTTTCGTATCATCATACTTATTCAAAACATATCTGGCCATGGCTGTAGATTCATGGCTTTCAGGCCATGGTATCAAGGTCAAGCTGTTCGGTTAGCCTTTGTCAGCAGAACCAGTGACTAAGCATCAAGTTTTCTGCATAGCAATGACATTTAACATAGCGAACTGGAAAAGCCATGGCCCGTGCATATAATCGTATATAGATGAGAAACATGATGATTACCTGTTGAGCTGCTATGGCACTAGGAGTCAGTTGCATCCAACTGGTGGCAATTTCTTTGCAAATGGTACCTAAAAATGGCCGTTTATAGATGATAAACATTATCTGGCTGGTGGTTTTTGAAAAATATGAAAGTCAATGGGAAGGATGACATCCCATATATTATGGAAAATAAAAAATGTTTGAAACCACCAACCAGTTATGCCTGTTAAAAAGTTGTGATTTTCCAGTTCGCTACTAAAAAATTACCTGAGGATTGACCCCACACTTGATCCCTCTCAACATGGCTGGGAAATCCCCCACAAATAGAGGTGTTTAATGGTGCGTTTATGGGAAATTCATCTACAAATGGTGGGATTTCCCATTGCCATGTTACAAATGTTTGATTACGAAACGGTAGCAATGAGATGCACACAGTTTTTTTAATTTGAGACGCAAGCAAATAATTCACCAATCCATGCAATCACACAATCGAGAGATGGGTAGGGGACATTCCACTCCTATATCTGCTGATTTCAAGTGCCCAATGTTTGGTACACGTCAAAGAGCAGTGTCTGTGTTAAGTAACACTGTTGTCTTGTCTTGTTGTGGGAAAGCAACACTGTTCGCAAACAATATGGAACGATATGAAATCATTGGGTAAATTGAACAACTATAAATGTAAAATACTAATTATAGTTACAGTAAATAAATAAATATATATATATATATTATAGTTATAAATATATATATATATATATGGTATCCTTCATAAAACAAAGAAATCCAGATCTGGATCCCTGCTGTGCTTCACCTTCCCAAGCCGTCCTTGAAGTAGCGCTCTGGAAGCCGCAAGAACCTCTGCAAGGACGCCGCTGCCACAGCAGAGCATGCGCTGAGTGACACACCTTGGATGCTCACCACTTTTTTTGAAGCTTTGATCCAATCTGATCCAATGAAACACCAAAATTGGGAGGTTTAAAACTGTTACAAAAACGAAGTTTCTCCGGTTTCTTCAAGGTTGATGCCAGATGTGTTTCGAAAGAAAACTGGCACCTACGGTTTTCATGTAGGTCTTGGAGAGCTGGATGGTGGGTCAACGATCCCCTTATTCAGTGACACGGGATATACTTTTCGAGATGCAACTTTCCACGGATTCTATGATTGTCTTGAGATCGGCAGTCTCATCTGGGCATGTTCTATCCACAGGACGTCTCTTCAGTCAAGTACGATCTTCGCAGAAGTTTCTGCATGGGAAAAAAACAACAACAACAAAACCTAGGACACCCACAGTCAGAAATTCTCGACACTTGAAAAGTCGGAGAAAATTATTTCACTGTGAAAAAAGATGCATGTCTGGCACAAGAACGCATGTGTAGTTCTTGATATGCGAAGCAATTCACCCGACTCCCCGGCCTAGTTCAAACTGCTGCAGAATTGGTGCAACTTCAAACGACCAGTTGGATACTTGCCGGGACTGGGATGAGACAGCGTAGAAAAACATGCACGATTGCTTCAGTTACGTAGAATATGATATATTATGAATTGTTGGGATATATTGTAAATATCTATACAGTAATGTGAATCCTGGATTAACCCCAAAGAGCTGTTTTTATCGGATATCAATTAAGTCTAGCTTCAGTTCAGTATCCCCAATTTTTTTCATGGTTCACCCTCTCGTAAACGACCAGTTTTCGGAAAATTACCATTAATTTCATTAGTTGATTGACCGTGGCTGACCTATTTTCAAATTATCAAAAAGTATGATTTTCTGATTTTCCATCCAACAATTTCTTACTTCTTAGTTTAATAATTTACTTTACCAGCTACAAACATCTCAACATCGCCCACTCAGCTTCGCCGACTCCTATGGTTCCGCCGACTTGGCCGACGCGCAGAGGCTTCAACGGCCTCGAAGGTTCGAAACTTGAAAAAAATGTCCGGTCGGAGACTCTCTCTGAGAATGAAGAATATTATAGGCTACAGGATGGGGCCCTCCAGTTGTGTTTGTTGGTTTATAACCCTCATCTAAATAATTCTAAATATAGTTATTTGCGTACATTATTACAGATATAAACCAACTTACCAAATTGGCTACATGATTTTCTGAATTAGCCATCAGGATATACAAAACAAAACTGGCTGATGATCATAGTTCCCCATGAGAAGAGGTAAAAATTGCCAGCTCGCTTGGGGCTATGTCATGATCTTCGAAGTCCGATGTTCAATTGGAGTACCCCTTTCGGTACATATTATTGATGCTGAAAGCACATATGGGGGTTCCTAAAACAGGGGTACCCCTAGGCATCATCCATTTATAGATGGATTTTCCATGAAATATCATGAAATCAACCATCCAGCGATAAAGGGGGTACCCCCATGAGGGCCCCCATGACTTAGCCCCCATGACTTAGGAAACCTCCAGAGAACTATAATCATAAAAAGGAACAGACCCTACAATCATTCACCCACAGTGCCACTGGGGTGTGTCAACGGCCTGAGATTTTTTCGTGTCAAAATTTCATGGATCACCCCTGATGATGCAAGGTCCGGGCAACGTGTGGCATGGTCCAAACGTTGTGTATTGTGTATTGTGTATTGACATGGCGTGGTATGATCCGCATTCCATTGAAAGAAATAGGGCTAACCCATAAGCATGGAAACTAGTTCATTCTCAGCAGAATATGATGAACTATTTCCGTTTATGGTTGTGTCTGAGAGTAGAGCACCCCTAAATTCCTTGCGTCAACAGCATGTTACCATTAAAATAGCCACAAGTTGGGTGTCATCATTTTCAGACAAAACCATATGCCATATGCACCAAACCATGTTATGATTAAAAAACATCAATAAATAACTCTATATCTATATATATATATATATTTAAAACGAAAACTATATCATGTCAACAATTCAACCAATATAATATATATATATATATCCTATATATCCTATATACCATATATTGCAGTATAAACATTTAATATAACGATTATTCCCCACCTGCCAGGTGAGGGTTGTTAGATTTTATCAGAGCTGTTCTCCTCCTCCGCCTCCTCACCCGCCGCCTCCTCCTCGCAGTCCAGATCCCAGTGGGCACTGCCGGACCTCAACCGCGAGCTCCAGACCTCAGCTGCCAGACCTCAACCGCGAGCTCCAGATCTCAGTGGGCACTGCCGGACCTCAACCGTGAGCTCCAGATCTCAGTGGGCACTGCCGGACCTCAACCGCGACTTCCAGATCGCAGTGGGCACTGCCGGACCTCAACCGCGACTTCCAGATCGCAGTGGGCACTGCCGGACCTCAACCGCGACTTCCAGATCGCAG
>Ga0126342_10023699_pt1 | contig 10016 bp, 12 predicted proteins | sample Cyp1metagenome_FD_92528 | JGI IMG/M metagenome (GOLD analysis project Ga0126342, IMG submission 92528) | Coral microbial communities from Lord Howe Island, Old Settlement Bay, Australia - Cyphastrea 1 metagenome | ecosystem: Host-associated > Invertebrates > Cnidaria > Coral ... | reverse complement strand
TATGAGTATATATATATATATGAGTATATATATACACACATATCAATGTCAATGTCAATATGAAGATATTCTAAACCTCAATGAAACATCTCCGAACAACTAACATCAATTCATTAAGCATGTCATTTTGCATCACCCAATGCCGCCTCTGCAACAGTCCCCCTGCGAATCTCCGCCACGAGTTTGGCGCTGCGACGCGGAGTCAGCACTACCTTTGCCAATGGAGTCCAGCATCTTCCGGATGTTGGGGAATCATGATTACCCTCTGGTAAACATACAAAAAACTATGGAAAATCACCATTTTTAATGGGAAAATCCACTATAAATGGCCATTTTCAATGGCTATGTTAAATTACCAGAGGGTAATTCATGATTGGATGAACAATAATATGGATGAATATGGGAATTTCCTACAAACACGGTCATCTTTCTGAAGTGAAAGCCATGGCATGAAACCCATGGCATTTCTGACACAAAGTGGAAAAATCACTTCCGGGGTTGAATCCCCAGCACGAAAAAATGCTCGTCAATTCGTGGGATCATCCCTGCTGGGATTGAAACTCCAAATTGGAGCGTTGCTGAAAAACCCATTAGTTCAATAAATTTATACACCACGGACAGATTGTCATGGGTAGATTCACACCATCAGTCATCAGTCGTCCATCACACTTGGGTCTGAAGGTTTGGCTCATTTTTTCCGCTGATCACCCAGTTACCGAACATCATCCATCACGGTAACCCCATTGAACTTTTTGGACCAAACCCAATGACATTTCTCCAACATTCATATTCTCGTACATCCCAAAATTGCAATTCATTCATGGGAAAAAATGATGGAAAACCAATCCAATTCTCCATTGGACTCGCCTGTGGAGGGCAGGGAACAGCCGCGGGCCAGCTGCGCCCCAACCAGTAACGGCTGAGATAACCCTTGACCTGGCGGCGCGGCTGCAGGGGTTTGTCTGAAAATGTTGGACAACCAAACATCCCACGCTTTGTCAATGGTTATCATAATATTCCCTATGTCAAATGGCAATAAAGTGGATTATACACCATTTTCAGACGCACCTATGTGTTGGAAACTGATGGGAAACGTTGAGATGTGAACTATACAAACCATTTTCTGGTGCTTTGTAGCTGATACCCGTGTGCGGTCGGTCTTACATGGTCTTACTAAACCAAATTTAAGCTCAGGAAGTCGAAGGCTAAAGGGTTCATGCTGTGTATTGATAAACATATTCGTCCAACAGCTAGGAACTTGATGCATCTACTCACGGCCTACAAGCACCAAACTTGGGTATTCAATCCATTCTATACGATGTAATTATTAGTTTTGTATGTTGGTCTTGTCTAAAATTAGGTACTTCCACATCCCATTGTTCATGACAATTTACCCCGCAAGGACAAGCAAAAAGGGCATACCTTATTTCTGCAAGAGAAACAACGCAATTAATATGCACAGGTTGTTTCACCATTAGAATCCATTATGTGTATATGTAAGTATATATATTGTTAGTTATACCATCCCACCAACTACTATAGACCCTGAGGATTGCACGTTTTTAGAGGAAAGTAATCTTCCAGCCCCCTAAGGTCTAGTTAATTTGGAGGACAATGTGTCCCATCGTATCCCATTAAACCCTCTGGTAATTTAATGTAGTCATGGAAACTACCCATTTGAAAAAAATCTTGACCTGTTGTTTCCATGACCATTTTTTCATCCTTTTCCATCATGTTCCATCAGTTTCCTAGATTATATACCACAGGGCATATCCCGCTGGCATCCCACTAAAAAATCACCATTCTTCATGCTCAAATCAACATCTCCCCCTATGTTCATCACCATGTTTGATGATTGAATCACCATCCTTGGTGGTTAAATCACCATATTTCATGCCTAAATCACAACTGTTAAAGGTTAAATCACCACTTCCCATTAGAAATGTATACCCTGCGACACATATCTTTCTTTTCGGCAAGGCACCCAAATCTTGAAGCGGCAAGCCACAAGACCTGCGCAGACAGGGCAACAAAGCTACCAAACATGGTGCATATACTACTGGTATATTTTTGTATATGATGTGATATCGCACTATACCATATCCTCATCATATGACATGGTATTATGATATTAATTATTTATATTATATAATATACACTGTATGTATATTATATTTATATTCATACATTGTATATGTGTGTATATATATATATACATGATTATAAATTTCACAATCCGTGAACATTGATCCAAATTATATACTTGACGGATTTTCCACGGATGGTGATCATTCACTGCTGAATTTCCATCGTCTTTTTCCACCAGCCACAGCCCAGCAGCCACAGCGGTGCTAACGCCAAATCAAGATAATCAAACTGATAGTCATGTCTGTCCATCAGACATGAAGAGACAGACCGATTGGTCTAAGGATCATTGACACATCTCATATCACGACAGTGTCAATGTGATACCAGCCGTTTTTGTGCATGGTTGCCCACCATAGCAGGATCGAGTCACTACAGCATTGTTTCAAGTCTAACCATATTATGGGTGTAGCAGTGTAGAATAGTTTTTGGTCTTTTTTTTGCCTCAGGTTTTGGATTTGTTTTCGCCTTTCTTTCCTGGTACCATGTGCCTTGTATTTGCAACAGTTTGGAACTAGAACCTGTCATTTTGCATGGTATTTGCTACATTTAGCCGTGTTCGCCTTCCATTTCCATTTTGCATGGTATTTGTATGTATTTGTCACATTTTGGCATTTCAACCTCTCATTTGCATGGTATTTGCTACATTTTGGTACTTCAAACGTTCATGTGGGTGTCTTGAGGGTTCTGTAGGCTTTCATTTAGGGTGTCATTTAAGGTTTCATTAAGGGTTTCATTAAGGGTGTTATTTAGGGCTTCATTTGGGGTTTGTTTTAGGGTTTGATTTAGGGTTTCTTTAGGGTTTCATTTAGGATTTCATTTAGGGTTTCTTTACGGTTTCATTTAGGGTTTCTTTAGGGTTATATATAGGGTTTCTTTAGAGTTTCATTTAGGTTTTTTTCCCGGTTTCATGTCTCTTATCGGGATTTCTTATCAGGAGTTCTAAACGTTCAAATGGGTTTCTTTAGGGCTTCTTTAGGGTTTCTTTAGGGTTTCCTTTAGGGTTTCGTTTAGGGTTTCATTTAGGGTTTCATTTCAGGTGTCATCTAGGGCTTCATTTAGGGCTTCTTTAGGGTTTCAGTTTGGGTTTCATTTAGGGTCTCATTTAAGGTTTCTTTAGGGTTTCATTTAGAGTTTCTTTAGGGCTTCTCTAAGGTTTCATTTAGGGTATCATTTAGGATTTCTTTAGGGTTTCATGTAGGGTTTCTTTCGGGTTTCATTTAGGGTTTCATTTAGGGTTTCAATTTAGGGTTTCATTTAGAGTTTCATTTAGGGTGTCAATTTAGGGTTTCAGCTAAGGTGTCAGTTCAGGTTTCATTTTTTTTTTCAGAGTGTTGTTTAGGGTTTCTTTGGGATGTCATTCAGGGTGTCATTTAAAGTTTCTTTATGGTTTCATTTATGGTTTCTTTAGGATTAATTTATGGTTTCTTTAGGGTTCATTCAGGGCTTCATGTAGGGTTTCTTATCAGGATTTTTTTAGGTGTTTTTTTTGGTTTCACCTAGGGTCTCTCTAGGGTTTCATTTAGGATACAAACAGAACAGAATAAAGCAAAAGAAAATGAAAAACAAACAGACAGTAAAGACAGGAAGCAAAGAAGCAAAGGAGCAGGAAGTAGAGCAGCAAAAACACATGACTGAAGAAAAGAAGAATAGTAGAATAGTAGAAGTAGAAAGGCACAGAAGTACAAAAGCAGAGAAGCAGGGAAAACAGAGAAGCAGAAAAGCAAAGAAGCAGGAAAAGCAGAGAAGCAATGTAAGCAGAGAAGCAGAAAAGCAGAGAAGCAGAAAAGCAGAAAATCAGAGAAACAAGAAAGCATAGAACTAGGAACCCCCCAAAAAATCCAAAACCTGCCGCGAAATAAATAGCCCCCCCCATATTATTAATAGGATGTCTGGAAATGGTGAATACGCAACAAATGACAATTTTAGTAGGGAAAATGATGAAACTGATGATATAAAATGATATAAACTGATAATTGAGATGACTTACTTTTGGACAAACTATGACAAACTCATATATCGGATGTCTACTTTTCAATCATCATGGTATCACATGAAATCTGTCAAATTCAGCGCGACCCCGGAGGGGCTGTCCCTGTCCGCTGTTTCAGACTCTGACCTTGGGAGCAAGATGGCATCATTTGCGCACACAGCTTAAAAGCTAGGTGCCGATTGTCGCCATGTCTCAGAATTGTCAATTTGGGATGCACATATGCACATCATTTAGAGACAAACCCAAGTTTTTTTACAGGATCCCAAAATGTAATCTTTGGCCCCATCCTACCTGAGCACCAATCCCCAGGACCCCTGCTTTCATCTGAACGTCGTTGTGGGCGGTGGCAGCGACGGCACCGCCAGTGGCGCCGCCGGTGGCGGCGGCGTTCGCGGCGGCGTCCGGGTCCGGAAGCTCCCGAAGAATCCTCTGGAACTGGGGGATTTAGCGTCGCCTCAATGGGTACCATAGCCACCCCCGAAAAAATAGAAACGAAAAATGCAACTAAAAGAATTGTAAATTAGTTTTTGCTAAGTATAAGATACTGGAATTATGATGATACACCATTGAATTTTTGGGGTATCCCACTTTGAAGAAAGCAAGCCCAAAATAACCAAATATGTCATGGCTCGGGACTTGGGACGCGCAACAGCCCCTGCAAAGCCCCGAAGTAGTGAGGTGGCTGTGGGTCAAAACTCTGATAACTCTCCTACTCTCCTGTTCACACCTAATTTTTTAAAAAAAAAAGGCTACTTATATATAATTATGGATGTTCATCCTCCCCAAATCTGAAAAACCAATCAAAATCATAGGTAACTTGACCCATCCCCAGGTTTATTTGGAGGATGGGACGATTTCAATCGCCATGTCTGGGTTGCTTCTCCTGCGCGGGTGGGCGTCCGAGCGCTTCGGGTGTCCGTCCGGAAGGGTTGCCTTGCCACGGGCGAAAGGGGGCCTCAAAATGAGGATGCAACATCTGTGTCACAGTCAAACTTGCTCGTCCCCAAAGGCCTGGATCTACCTGGATGTTTTGGTATATCTGGATATATCTGGTATATCCAGGTCTTACCCCCATATATGGCAGTGTGTCAAAACCAATAGTACCCCTTTTTTGTTCACATCAAGTCATAGCTGGGTTAAAATGGATGTTCATCCCACTAAAAATATGGTATTTTCATAGGTATTGATCCATAGCCATATACCTGGTTAATTACCTGGTTATACTTGGTTGATCCAGCGCAACTTCGGCATCGCAGGTCATCAAAAACAGCGATTCGCCAGCTGAGTCAAGCCCCCCACTGCCTTCCCCCTGCGCGTTCCTGGCGGGATCATCCCAGGTCCCGTTCCCAGGTCCTCCGGATTGATTTTGTGGTTCTTCCCGTAAATTTCTCATATACCCTCTGGTTATGTCAAAATAGCTATTGAACATGGCCATTTATAGTGTTTTTTCCCTTGAAAAATTGTGATTTTCCATAGCTACGTTAGTTTACCAGAGGCTATTTCCTATTTATTTCCTGTGCATTCCTGTTTTTTTCCGTTGACTCTTATATAATTTATTTTCCCAGCTTGCTGCATTATGCTATAGTGTTAAACTACCTCCACAACCAGAAGCATCTACAGGTGGCTCCATCCCCATGATGAGCAATCATGGTGCCCCCTCTCACTAAGCCTGTCTACTAGTTGGGATAAATAGTTCAGTTAGGTAGACCGTAAATAAGGATAAGTGTAATTCATGATAGATTATATAGAATTTATTTTGTTACTTACACAAATTCCAACTCATTGTTAGCAAAGCCCCTTTTCATTGTAGGTCATAATCATCCACCCCTCTTTGTTTGGGATATCCGCAGTGCCACATCAGAAAAGCTCTCCACATCTCCACTCCTCGTCTTCTTCTGATTCTTCCGCAGTGTAGTGAATGACAGCTGCCTGACGCGGGTGGAATAGCAGAATTAGGGACATCATCGGGATATTTAAATCGCCTTTATGCTGCGAATGGCGGAGAAAATGGTCCACATGGGCTTAGATTAATGCATGAAACCCAGTACTTTGACATATGTTATATGTCGAAACATGTTTTGAAACATGTTTAAATCCAACACGATGAGTTTTTCATCCTGCCTCCCTGGCTCAAAAACTCCTGAAACACCATCAGCAGCATTTACCAAGACTGGTTCCAATAGGTAGCAATTATATACACATTTATATTATTCCAATTATCCACGACCATCATCCATTTTCATTCATGGCTGTAGTCCATTCTTGCCAGTCCTACAGAATTTGGCAATCATGGAAATCCATCAACCATGATCCATTACTCACTGCTAATTCAACCGTTGGCCATTCCAAGAGGTTTTTTTTTTTATGTACCATTCATATCACTTAAAAAACACCGCTGCTTCATGGATAAATCACCATCTGAAAAATGCTTCAATCACCACACCATCTCTTATGCTGAAATAACTATAATATATGTATATTAAAGGACATATTATATATATATGTATATATATTAAAGGACATATATATATATATATATAAATATTATATATATATATAATACATATACCCCAATGACCCAATGTTTGCCCGCCACGGATCCCCCTCCCATCCGCCTCTTTAGCCAGGTGTCCAGGATCGCGGTAGATCAACAAGTTGTGAAGGCTGCACCTGGGGACCGGCGTCGCCGACCCAATCCTGCACCATCCCACCATAAGTCACCATTTTTTGAGAGCTATAAATAAACCACCCCCAACACCATTGAACCAATAATTCAATAACAAAGCATTAATAAAGCAATGATTGGATATAAGCTTGGAAAAAACCAATGATTGGAGTCTTTTTGTCAAATTGTTGTCCCAATCATTGGTTGATATCAGATACAACTGCTATACTTCTGATATAAACTCCAAATGGCTAAATCAATGATTGGACAATTATATCAGAGGGACATCAATAGTAATCAATAATTATATCTGATATAAACTCCATGTTGGATAAGTAGCCAAGTCTAGTCTAATACCTTTGATGGTTAAACCTCTGTAATCATCTGCCGATTCGGTGCTTGAGCCTCTGTGAAACGTCATTGGGATAATCTATTTTTGCTGCGGCCATCTGTCTTATCCTCTCAAATCGAAGCAACAGTTCCAAGACTGTGAGAGAGCCTTGAGGAAGAAACATTGTTCAGTGGTTTTATGATGATACCCTCACAGTTGAAACAATGCAACACTTACCGCAATCATATCAAACATGTCTTGCGAACATTGTAGGTTTCGCACCATTGATCCTGTTGAAGTGGCACCCATTACATCTCTTCATGCATTGCCAATCTTAGAAAACATCCAACAACACACATGCCAGGTACTTCCACGTTTGTAGCTAAGCATCAACCGATGTTCACCTAGCACTTCCTGGATTTGACCCAGGTCTCAGGAAGCCACCCGCGACAAAGCATGGCGTTCAAGGTATCCAGCATGACGAAGGGAAACAGCGTTGCCAGGATGAAGCCTGGAACGATCCAACACTCCTGAGAAAATCACGGAAAATCTCTGTCAAAAGCTACAGAGTCCACAAGTCGCAAAGTATCGACCCAGTCAGCACCAGGAGCTGTTCCATCCCCCCTGCCTGAGATGAACATATCCTTAGCTGGCTGTACCCTTGCAGTTTGCAACCAAATGATTTTTTGAATTGATTTGATGGATCCTTCCAGCACTTGATTAAACCATCCGCCATCAATCGCACATGGATGACCTCAGGAATCAGAACTTCGACCACTGAAACCACTGAGCACCCCAGGCCCTGAACATGCGATTGGCATGAACCCACAAGCTCAAGAATTGCAGGAAGCCTCCAGCGATCCAAGCTGCCCTTGGATTTCTTCAGAGAAATACATAGCACCCCTAAGAAACAGTTGGGGATGGGTCAAAACCTTGTACCCCTGGTGAACATCAAAATAGCTGGTAAATGGATGTTCATCCCCCTAAAAATGGTATGTATAGGTATTGATCCATAGCCAGTTCAGACACATATCCTACTAAAGTAGGCGTAACTACTGTGGTAGACCCAATAAAAAATCGCCATCCCATTCACCAACCAGTTGGGGGCATGATTTTCAATCGTCCCAGTCATGGGGATTTTTGCCAATTTCATGCACATCAAACTTGGTTATCCCATAATCATCCATTATTTTTTGCACTATTTGGCCATATAAATCATATTATCCGATAAATATTCACTATTGGATTACCTATTATCCACATTATGAATGGTTATCCCATATATTATGACTGGTTACGCCGGTATAGTGTATTTATTCCTTATGTTACATATACTACCCCATTCATCCCCATTCACCAACTTGGTATCTCTGCCATGTGAAACACCCACGCCTCCAACCCGATCCCAACATCTGGAGCGCAAAACCTGGGCGATCTGGGGCTGCGCGCTGGAAAGTGATAGATATTCTATATTGATTGTATATTGTAATTGATGATAGTAACCCTTATAGTAGTTTATAGCATCAATCATTACACTTCGGTCACTTGAGTAGGTCTATATTTGAAAGAGTCAATCTTTGTATTTTGAGAATGTTTCACATGTTTATTTAAAAACTGTCCATCTGGTTGGTGGTTTCAACCCGTCTGAAACATATTAGTCAGTTGGGATGATTATTCCCAATATATGGAAACATAAAGAAATGTTCCAAACCACCAACCAGCCATATTAGTCAATTATCTTCGTCAATTGAGTCTGCTGTTTTTTGGCCATGAGACGGTCCCCCAGCTGCCAGATCTACCAGCGCCCAGGGGGCCACACTCCCTCAGCCAGGAATAAGAAGACCTCATAAAGGAGGTATTTCCTCAGCAGATTACCCTGGGAAAATGATCAAAAAAAATGAGGGGAAGCCTCCAAAAATAACAAAAACCTTGGGATACCTTGGGTTGCTTATCACTCTAAGAGGAGCGATGGTGCCATAATTTCCCATATTAAAAACAAGCTGGTTTGTTTTTCCGCAAACTTATGGAAGACTCGTTGAAACATCCGTGTTAGCACATTGATATTTGACTACGAATGTTCGGATGGGTCAGAGGTGTGCAAGGAGTCTATCAGCCCAGCTCAAAATGAACTCATGCCATGATCTCTTTGCCTTTACATAAACTCAATGAAAGCTTGCTGCACAAAAGTGCCAAACATGCTGCTGTTTTTTGATGTACCAATGTCTATCATTACTCAATTCGATATTTGCCTGCAGCATCTCCCAAAATCCCCAAAGGCCAAAGATTGTCCTACAACCCACAGAACTCTCCTATCCATCCATACAAACTCGGTGTCACGTGGCTATTTCCTGGGTATGCTAAAATATGTAACATTACTTATATCACAATTATGTTGTACTGCAAAACTGTATAATGTTATATGTCATATGTATACTACGTACTACGTACTGTAAACTACTATTACATATATATAGATATATAGATATTACATAGATATTACATAGATATTACCTATTTTGACCAAATATCATTATTACAATATATATATATATAATATAATTATATATACATATAATACAGTTATTCCCGCACTAGTCCATTGGATTGATCATCCCAACGGCCAAGCGACAAGATCATGCCGGCGACAAAGGTTTTACCCCATCTCAGCTGTGCGCGAATTTTCTCGTGCTTCAACGATGTGAAACACTTGTGCAATTCTTCCACATTGAGCACTGACTCTAGATTCACTCTCATCAGAAGTTTTTCCCGAGAGCGTCTGAGCGCAGGGTTCTTCCAATAGTGGGGGTCTGTAAAACATCTTCTCATCTTCACATCTCATCTTCACATCCTCTCATCTTCACATCTGCTCATCTTCACATCCT
>Ga0126342_10023698_pt1 | contig 10016 bp, 13 predicted proteins | sample Cyp1metagenome_FD_92528 | JGI IMG/M metagenome (GOLD analysis project Ga0126342, IMG submission 92528) | Coral microbial communities from Lord Howe Island, Old Settlement Bay, Australia - Cyphastrea 1 metagenome | ecosystem: Host-associated > Invertebrates > Cnidaria > Coral ... | reverse complement strand
GGGTTCGAGATCTCGAGGGAAAACAGCTGTTTCGAGCCAAATCGCGTTGCGCCTCCTTTACCCCGGCTTGGAGCCGTATCCATCTGGTCCTGGAACTTAGTGTGTCCACGGGAATCCTGAAGTATGCGTTTTCAATAGACCAACGAAGGCAACTAGGGGGCAGCACCTTACAACATGGGTTATCCCCACTTACCAACCGTCAAAAAAATACCGGGCGGGTTGAATGGTTGAATCCCCATGGTCGAATGCTCCAGTGGAGTTGATAAACCAATCTATAGTAACCATTAGTTATTAACCATTAGTTACCCTCTGGTAAACTAACATAGCTATTGAACATGACCATTAATAGTGGATGTCCCCATTAGAAATGGTGATTTTCAATAGCTATGTTAAATTACCATTAGTTATTAACCATTAATACTAATAGATAGTTATTGACCATAGATATAGATATGGTTATGACTAACATAGCTATGGAAGCCATGGCCCATCGAAAGTTCGATGATTTTCCCAGCTATAAATGCTATAAACCTCCATTTATGGTTGGGATTTTCCATGGCAAACTGTTAGTCATAAGCAGATGGTATATTTACCATGGACTCTAATTCGCTACAAAGAATTATAAAGCTGGTGCCCCAGTTCGTTGATTTTCTTGCTTTCCAATTTAGAACATGATTTTGTTCACCAACGTTCGCCAACTGTGGCACCACTGCGACCAGATATTTTTTGAGGCGCTCCAGGATGGAGAACTGAGCGGCGCTCAAAGGTGGGGTGGACCTTTTCGGTGACCTTGCGTTTTGGGGAAAGATATGGGAAAGTGCAGACCGAGTGGGAAAGATAGAAATATCAATCTTATATGGTATTGTACTGATTTAACCTATGACTATCGTATGATGGTTAAACACATGAGAACAGATCTACTATATATATACCCTCTGGTTATGACTAACATAGCCATGGTATAGATGGCCCATAGAAATAGATGGTTTACCTATTAATAGCATGGTGATTTTCCATGGCTATGTTAAATAACCAGATGGTATCAACTTGAGTTTTTATGAGGGTCTTATATGGTCTGTTGATATTCTAGTCTGTTTTCCCTGATTTTCCCATGCTTCGTCATGGGGTTTGATGGTACTTGAATTCCAGAACCAGCAGCTCGACCCGGTGAAGTATGTCTTTCAACAGCCTATGGCAGGGTCGTGATGTTCATTTCTGGGAATCTAGTGACATTCTGGCACGACGAAAAATAGATTTATACTGCAAAAATGATGATTTATCCTGAGCAAATGATGATTTATCTCCAGGAGAATGTTTTTTTTTGCAGTAAACCATTGAATTTCTGGTGTTTAGCAGTAAATCCTGGTGATTTGGAGTTCAATGACTTACTTTCTGCCATAGGTAACTGGGAGTATGATATCAGGAGTGGTCAGTTTCTATAGCTTAATGAGATTCAGTGAATTTTGCAGGGAGCCCATCAAAGAATACATTCACTGGTATGAGTCAACCCAATCGCCGGGTACACCACGTTGGTCCTTGATATTTTCTCAACTTTGGTAATTACCCTCTTGTAAATTAACATAGACCCTAAGAATCGCCAATTTTTAATGGAAACTAATCTTCCAACTCCTATTTGGCAGGGTTTATATGAATTTACTGGAGGGTAAGTTTATTACAAGTGGCCTTTTTCCCCAGCAACTGGGGGACCGTTCATACATGATCCAGGTCTGGGAGAATGTTTCACCTGCTGCAGGTTGGTCCAAAAGAAATGACGAGCCCATGGGGGCCATGTTGGGGAGCCCAAGCGGGAGGACTCTTCGAATCAACCGCCATTGCTTGGACTTTTTTCCGCAAAGGAGATATGAAGAGTCTTCCCGTTGTGGGATTTGTAAACAGATTTGTAGCCATGGATACAGGGCCACGGAGACATAAACCCACTGAATCCCATGATTTCAAGAGGCGCCTGGAATCCATGGCCCTGTTTGAATTCAGGGCTGTGAGCCCACGACTTGTGTGCAGCCCTTACTTTGAAGGGTAGTACAGTAGCACATGGTCCCGTGGAACCATCAAACTCAACGGAGAACGGGAGATGTTGGATGATCCTTTTTCGAAAATCCTGTTACAATGTGAGGCCCCAGTTGTAAGTTGGTTTAGATTCACCCCATGAATACTATAGTTATTTGCGTACCATAAACCATAGTGAAATTGGAGTTATTGGCACCAACTGAACGCTATTGACTGGAGGCCCCACATTGGAGTTATGATCGGAAAAGCATGAAGATTTCAGCAGCTAATGTTTTTGGCTGTTTCAGTCGAGAAGTGTTTCAAATATAGAGCAAACACAACAAGGAGTATTTGGCTCAAATCACAATCAAATACCGATTACTTCCTTTGGATACACAATCATCTTTGTTAAGGCGTGTGGTAGTAATTCTATATCATTGTTCACACCTGCCTTTCCTAGGGACCTTTCCATGTCCCCGCCGTTTTCTTGCCACGGGGGACGGCGTGCCGAAAGATACGGGATTTTCAGCCGACCTGGACGCGTGGAAAATGCTGGAGATCCCCTAAGTCCAAGACAGAAGATGCTACCCAGAACAGTGGAAGACGACATGCTCTGTCTCTTGCGAGTCTTTTGGGAGTCTTTTGGGAGTTTACTATAAAAGTGGAGATAGGTATTTCTGTCAGTATACCCGGAGTGCATGCAACTATGGAACATGTTGCTATACACTCCAGCAATAAAGGCCAACCTTTATAATCATACATATTTGAAGTAAACATCCATTGATTCAACTTTGAGTCTGTGTATTATTTTCAGATCTGATTCGTTATCTATGTTATTGATTGTTATTGTGCCTATGCGCGACAAAAAGAAAAGGCGACAGGCTCGGAACTTCACGGCCATCGCCTGTGGACCTGAAAAATGTGGTCATCAAGCTGGCAACAATACATTCAGCTGATTTATGCAGGTATAATCATGTATACACTAATAGCATGATATATATATATATATATATACAATGTAGGTAGGTAATGATAAATGTATAGTTCACGTATAATCATGATTCTTACACAGCTGTTCCAACGTGTTTGCGCATCCAATGTCCAGTGAAGCTTCGGCTCCGATGTACAGTGAAACCGTGGCTGTTTCCGTCCACTGAGTGCCTTGAGGCCTGACTGACTTTCCAATTTTTCTGTCAGAGTAGAATTGATATTTCAATGTCCATGATGGTCCATTATCTGGAATAGAGGATATTTCTGGAATTGAGATTTTCAATCTTTGTCCATTTGTAGATGGACTTCTCAGATAATGTGAGAGTAGGTGAGATTATATGGGGTTACTGCATATGGGATTCTAATGGGATCTAAGCCGGTTTGTTGAATGGCTACAATTCAACAAACTGCTTGTTTATTCGTAATTATGTGGGATACAGCCAAGAAGCACGTTGAAATGCGTGGTGACAATCAAGTCAAACATCAGAAAATTGCTTCACAACGGCCCATGTTTACGATGGTTTTTGTGGGGCAAATTCGATGGATTGATATGACATTTGCTGTTAACAAGGGAAATATCTCTAGTTGGGATATGTTAGGATAGCCCAGAATGAGATAGTGACAATGATTGTGAAATAATAGTTGGGATAGCCATTGAATCATTGAATCATAGTTGGGACAACTCCAATTTATTGCCATGCAATAAATTCTACGTCCCATCAGATGAAACCTGAAAAAGCACCTGCAGCAATAGCTGGGCTTGTCACTGTGTCTCAGGAGGGGCAGTGGATACCCCAAAACTGTCGCGGATTGTCTTCGTGACAGCAACTTAAAGCCATTTGAGCGGCGCGTTGCTGATAGGATCAATGTGTTAATCAGCAATGCGAATTTACCTTATGGGCCGTTACAACTTCGACGCCTTGAATTCGTTGCGAGTGAAGCAATGGATGGGTTCTGGAAGTCTGAGTGTGATGGATGACACAATTCTGCTATGTTCATCGATTTTCGCTGCTCCCTCAGATGTGTGAATCATAAATGGCTGCAGTTAGACATTGTTTTCCAACCCTGCCCATGCTTTCAGATCTAAAGTCAGAGGGGTTACGTTTGGGTACTCCAAAATCCCATGGTTTCGTTTGGTCATGTTCCAACTCCACAAGGTTGGCACCTCGGAACCCAAACAACCGCAGTCGGTTCGTTGTGATTCATAGTTTGGTGGAACCCAGCTGAAAATCCAGTGTTGATTGCAGGGTAATGTACCCAGATAACCGCATTTTCATGTATTTTCATCATATTGGTATAGAAATCCATGCACATTTCGTTCGGAAAATGATCTATATGTAATTTCTGGTGGATGGCCCATGTGTGAATTTACTGGAGGGTAACTCCCCGTACTGGAGATTAAATCTCGAGTAAATGTAGTGTTTGAATGTTTTTGATGGTTATCTCCAAATTTGGATCGCTGAAATCCCATTGAAAATCACATGACGCAGTGGGATAGCCATTCCAGAACTGTCCGTTGTACAGATGTTCCCCCGCTGCGGGGATCTGAGGCCAACTAGCCAAGGGCCCCTGACCCTGCATGGCCCAGATCCGGGGATAAGATTTGTGCCGCTGTGCCTCGTGGAGATTGGACCTCCACTGTGATATGAGAAAGACCAGCTGACCAGCTTTCAGCGAGGCCGCAACGAGGTCCGCAAAAAGGAGAGACAGCTGCAGGGAGCATTTGCACCGAGGAATTTCCGGATCAGAAACTTCCGAGTCGAATCCATCAATCTCCATTTTTCATGGTTAAATACCATTTTCCTTCCACAGTTGTAGCCCTCAACAGTTGTAAATGGGATTATAACACCTGCAACTAACTATAAGCTTATATATAATCTTAATTATATATATCACTTAAATATCTTAAATGGGGTTATAAGTTGGCCAGTTAGCCAGTTATAAGTCTTAAGGGCCATAACTGTAGCAGCTGTCCCATTTCAAAAGGCTGGCCTTGGCAAAAAGGTGGATGGCGAGGTTCCCTTCACTGTCTTGGAAGCCGCTGGGGGCCCAAGTCGGGTTGATACGATGGGCCAGCGAAATCCTGCACCAGGTCATCATAGGCGGTCAACGTCCCAACCAATTCATAGGGTTTCAACCATCCGTTTGGTGCAGGATTTCGCTGGCCCATCCACAGTAGCATTGTGAATCCCTAGTATCCTATAACACATTATAATCCGCCCATCAATAGCACTGTGGCACTGTGAATGGATTATGATTGATTTGAGATTGTGATAACTCATAGGGATCCGGGATACGTATTAACCAACCAGTATGATGGGATGGGATAGTGGCTCAATTGGGGCTTAAAAAACCCAAGCAGTTTATGATAGTTTATGTTTCGATATATGGGAGATACTGGGATTTAAGATGATTTAAGTAGTAAACAACGATTTTCATCAGCATTAACCAGCATTAAAATACTTGGTTCATGGTCTAAGTCGTTGACCATTTCATCAAAGACCCGATGATCCCGGCGCAGCTCTGCCATGTGGAAAAGCAGTTGTGCTGCAAGGCTCGGCTCAACAGGGCATTTGATGCCGTAACTATGGAAAATCACCATTTTTGATGGGTAAATCAACTATAAATGACAATTTTCAATAGCTATTTTGACATAACCAGAGGGTTTTTGTGTCACCATGTTTAGTTTCATCCAAATCCGATGTCCTCTCCCCAAATCTTTGACCCAAACTTGAAGACATCCCGTAGCACCGTAGCAAGTCCACCCAATTTTGTAGTCCAATGAATCAGGTCTGAATGATCCAGATTCATCAAGTTACCCCAAATTCGTCCCATGAGCATCCTATATAATCTACAATAGATTTCAAACATAATGGGATGAATTCCTACCTGAACCCATTATGACGAGGCATTGCGCACATCAAAATTATTTTAAGTTCAAAAAATGCCCAAAGAAAAACAAGCCAACTAGACTAGTAACTAGTGCTTATATAATATGCTTTGTTTTTTTGGAATTTCTGTCCCGAAATGAAAGTAATATCGAAAAGTTATACAAACACTTTACAACACAGTGTAATTATTCCTGTTTGTAGCATTGCTATGGCAACGTTAAAAGGAAAACACGGGCATAATATGGAATAATGTCCCTGAGGTAATGTAGATGAGATTGATACAAAATAATTTATGTCATCAATTGCTGTAACTCAAAATAGATCTTTAAAAAGATTGAAACGCATTTTACCATCCGCACTAACAACAGCACTAGTTACTTTAAAATTTACTATAGTGACACCCCCCAAAAAAACTGTAGTCAAAAAGTGAACCGCATTTTATTAATCAATATTTATCCCATTATAGCAACATGGTAAATTCGTCAAATCCTATTACGGTTGTGTCACGTTGGCGCCCGGCAACACTGCGCCAAGGCGCGGAAGTTGGAGCAACGTCGCTTTGCGCGCTATGAAGAGAGGCCGATGGCGATTTTGTTGGTTGGAATCCTTGGGTCAAAAAATGGCTGGGTAAACCGACCCATATTGTGGACTTTATCAATATATACCCTCTGGTTATTTAACATAGCCACGGAAAATTGCCCATAGAAATAGATGGTTTACCTATTAAAAATGGTGATTTTCCATGGTTTACCTATTAAAAATGGTGATTTTCCATGGTTTACCTATTATCCATGGTGGTTTTCCATGGTTTACCTATTAAAAATAGTGATTTTCCATGGTTTACCTATTAAACATGGTGGTTTTCCATGGTTTACCCATTAGAAATGGTGGTTTTCCATGGTTTACCTATTAAAAATAGTGATTTTCCATGGTTTACCTATTAAAAATGGTGGTTTTCCATGGCTATGTAATAAATAACCAGATAATAATAGGTTTTGACCCCAGAGTTGACCTTGTTGAAACTTGGCGGCATGTCTTTAAGGCGACGGAATCCCCAGGTCGGATTCCTGCCCAGACCCAAATTGGAATGGGAATGCAGGGTGTGGTCACTGGAATTATATAGTGGGATTTTTCATGATATTTCATGTGGATTCCCTTCAATTGATCTAATCAATAATGGGTATATAATTGGTAAGTAATACAGATATAATTGTGCATTACTCAGTTGTGACAGATTCTTTGGGCTGCAACCAATAAACAATGGAGCTTCAAGGGATAGGAAAACTGTAGAAAACAACTGGACAAGTTAAGTAAGTATAATCAAGAATCACAGGTCTATAACCAGTAGTGGGACTATAATATATATATATATATAATATATGCAAATGGGGACTCTACGGGGATACAGCGTAAATACCCCCCGTAATATTTCAAGGGACTATTCGCCAACGCAATGTTGGCTCAAGTGCCCCATCACAAGGAAAATCAACCGCGCCTCCGTTGCACGCCATTGAAACGCTGGTAAACGCAAAACGCAAGGTATTCCGAAAACGGGTTGGATTACATCCGGAACAGGGATCATTCTGTTCACAATATATATATATATATTATATATATATATATATTATATTTATATGGTATATATGTGGTAACATGATAACTATGTTAATCCATTATCTAGCCATATATTAGTCCAATAATCATAAATAATCGATTGATAGTTTTCCAAGCATAGATACATGATTATTATAACTATTGATAACGTTTATCTATGGTCCATGATTAATATATTATATATATATATATATATATATATTTATATATATATGGAGGTTTCCTGAAGTTGGGGTACCCCGAATCATCCACTTTAATAGGATTTGCCATCAACATAAACCAACCATTTTTGGAACCCTCCATATATTACCCATGATTTTCTAATCATAACCATAGGTCATCGATTGAAAATGGTCACTGCGATCGCAGGCCTTGGTTCGTGCCCCCGCCGCCTTCATCGCCGTCGTCGGCCAGGTGAAATGTGGGGCTGAAGTGACCGAAGAAAACGTCCAAAACTGGTGAAAAAAACACAAATTTACCCCAAAAAATGTGAACAACCCAGTGAATATAGGGAAATTACACCCAAAAATAATTAAGCAAATCGGATTTGAGGAAAAAAATTGAGGGACTTGATCAATTTGCCAGCCAGAAATGAGGATTGAACATGATTTAAGCAACCAAAACGGCGGATGGAAGCCATAGCTATCAGTTTTGCTGGGATGATCATGCCCACGGACCATGTTTTTTCAGTTTTGGGATGGGAACGCCCAACCAGTAAAGCATAGAATATACATTGGATTTGTTTGGGATACATCAACTTACCTATACAAGAAAACAAAATATTAAAACCATGAATTCATATGAATTCATCCAACCATATCATGGTGTGAAAAACGAGTAACATGGAGTTTACAAGCTTCAGAACTGAGCAACAAGAACTTGGGGATACTAAATCGAAGATGTGGAGGTTTTCTAAGTCATGGGGGGTAGTAACACGTGCATTATCCATTCGGTATGGATGACCATTATTGACTATTTGAGTACTTTTCACCCCATGGTGACTTGGGGATCTACGCTACCTGCTGCCCGCAGATCGCCACCCGCCCCAGCACCGACGCCGGTGATTCTTCGCAAGCGCTCGACGCTGCGGAAGTTAAGGGCTAAGGATGGCTAAGGAAGGGATAGTGAGGGTGGGTAGTGACCATGGCTGTAGGCTAGTAATACTGGAATGATGGTGAGTAGCTGCTCTTATTTCAGCCTGGTGACTGACTATAATATACTATAATCTATTCAGATGGTTGTAGCCTGTATAATTAAATGTGGGGGAAACCTGCTTTTGTTATATTAGTGTCTATGTAGATCGGATAAACCCATGGATCGTACGGATGGTGCCTCCACGGTGCCCCCAAGGCGCTTGGTGAACTCCAAAGATCCGATGGTGGCGGGCCCCAGTGATGTGAAGCTTGGGACCTATAAAGCCCATGAATACAAAAACGTCATAAGTAATGACATATCAATGGCTAATAATAAGGGGATAGAAGGATGGATTTAACTATTAATAGCTGGTTGTTGGTTTGGAACATTTCGATTATTTTTCCATAGATTGGGAATGTCATCATCCCAACTGACGAACTCATATTTTTCAGAGGGGTTGAAACCACCAACCAGATGAATACTAATACATACTAATACTATAATCATAAGTATCATAAACCATAGTGAAATTGGAGTTACTGGCACTAACTTAGCTATCGAACGGGGGCCCACATTGTTGTTATGTTTGTCCTAGCTGGTATTATCGCTATTTATCATTCCGACCAAGATGTTTTTGAAAGGGTGGCTTGAAACCATCTGCCAGAAACGATGTTGAACCGGGCAAACGCTGTTGGGATTTTAGAAGCCTTGGCAGAAATTTGGCGAACCCCTGGTTGAGTAGGTGAAAATGGATATAATCTCTGCGCCAATTGTGGAGTGCAAGATTTGTCATCAGCAACTGATGATGTTTCATGATATGTTTGTTAAGGGAAGCCATGTTTCACCACAATTGAATGGTAGTTCACATTGCAACCAAGCTATTGTGCTCATGTTCAGAGGTGACATTGGGGGTGTATATATCTATGTATATTATACATATATATATAATACTATACACAGGTTTTCAACTACAAATTTTCTGGGTCAACCACAATAGTTAAGCTTTGGTATCTCGGAAGTTGGATGATTTTCTATGACGATCTTCTCATCAGTCACTAATAATTCAATAATCCAATATATAATGCATAATATTACAATCATAATCCAATAAGTCTAAGAGTCTGATGAATTACTTTGGATAGCGGGAAATCGCTCAAAAACATCCTAGTTCACCTAGAAGGTCGTGAATCACCACTCCAAAAATGATGAGCCAGCAGAGATTCTAGTCTGTTGTTTATATATATATATAGAGGTCAATCTTGGATGGGTACTTTAATCCTTTAGTCTTTTGGTATCAATGGGATTATCTACTAATGCCAACATCGGATTAATCAACCCCCCCCCCCCCCACCAGGTAGGTGGGGGGGTACCTTCTGGCTAGTT
>Ga0126342_10023697_pt1 | contig 10017 bp, 9 predicted proteins | sample Cyp1metagenome_FD_92528 | JGI IMG/M metagenome (GOLD analysis project Ga0126342, IMG submission 92528) | Coral microbial communities from Lord Howe Island, Old Settlement Bay, Australia - Cyphastrea 1 metagenome | ecosystem: Host-associated > Invertebrates > Cnidaria > Coral ... | reverse complement strand
TTAGCCCAGATTAGCTCCGGTGCGATCCGGTGCAGCTTCAACACCAGGTTCCGGACAAGGTTCCGGAGGGTTCTGGTGCAGATACCTCGTGAGGTTCCGGAGGGTTCCGGTGCAGATACCTCGTGGTGTTCCGGAGGGTTCCGGTGAAGATACCTGCTGAGGCTCCGGAGGGTTCTGTGCGCTTCCGGAGGGTTCCGGTGCAGATACCTTGTGAGGTTCCGGAAGGTTCTGGTGCAGATGCTTTGTGAAATTCCAAAGGGTTCCGATGTTTTTATGGCATAAACACTCAATTTTTATTGCATAAACATTTAATTTTTATGGCATAAGCGCTTAATTTTTATGGCATAAGCACTTTTTATGGCAAAAACGCAGAAGCTTTCAAGCTGTTGGGGATAGCACCTGAGTTTATTTTTTAAATGTTCTTTTTCTTTTGCCATCATTTCTAACCCAAACGACACTGTACCACAGGTCCTCTACAAAAAACATAGCAACAATAACCGAGGCAAATAAAAATCATACTGATAACATTTGGTAACCTAATTGAATAAAATTGAATCTGTTGTTATTGTTGGAATACTAGCACCAGTCAAATCAATCGCCATATGCCAATAGTTTCTATTGTTATGATCATGCTGCTCATATTTGTCTGTTCCTGTCATGTCCCATTATATACCCACCTGAATATTCCCATCAAAACCATCATGTTTTCACGCCCAAAAAACCCAGCCATTTGGTCACCTGAAACCGCAGCATTTTGAATATATACGTACATGTATGGATATCAATAATATCCATTATCCATCATTGTAGATTCATCATCCATAGATCCATGATCCATCCTCCATGGAAAATCAGTATGAGATCCATCATCCATAAACATTCTCCAAGCACTCTCCATTGAATGGACATCTAAAACGCCAGTTTGATCCATTTCCATCATCCATAAACATTATCAATTGTGGATATCTGAAAACATCCACCATCATCCATTAAAATTGCTCTGAAAACAGGTCAACATGATCAGTATCCCCAACAACCACCATTAAAACGCCCTGATTTTCATCTTGAAAACAGCCTGAAACCAGGTCCTCTACATGTTCGCCTGGTTCCGCAGCAGCGGCGAGATCTTGCGCGAAAACATCGTGTCTTCCGCGGAGCTCTTCGAGCAGAGCATCCAGGTGAGCGACTGCCAACCGGAGAACGAGTGCCGCGGCGTAGACGGGGATGAGGCTATAGGGCTGGGGGGGCTGAAAACCTCAGATTCTACAGTAAGGCAAAAAATGGTGATTTTGATGGATTTGGAAGAGATTTTGAATAGATTTTGGGTTGGGAGTGGAGTTTGAGGCTGAATTGGCCAGAAATGACTTAGACTTAATTAATTACATCCTTTTTGTGGGGGGTATAGTTACATGAATACAGCATATTAGATCCCTCTATTTATTGGCCGAATCCACATCTTGGTGCTGAGGTATGAAGTGTGGCATGACAACGCCTGCGCCGCTTGGCTTCTAATGAAACAATGGGGACAAGCGGCGGGAACCAACACAAGATATGATACGGGGATGGATCATGATGGATCAAACCCTATTATCTTGGCATATTTATAAGAAACATATGTAGTCGAGTAAAATGGAAAACTTGACATCATGTTTACTTTAGAAACGATTCTTTGTTTTTCTTTCTCCACCACTGGAAAACTATGGGGATGGAGGATGGGTTCCTTTTTTCCCCCAGCGACCTCACTGGCTGACCTCAAAGAATTTGAGGATTACTAGGATTGAGGGAGCAATCCCAGAAATGGTGTTCATTCCGAGCTTGTTTGCAATTTGCCCTGACAATCCCTGACATATTTACTCTTCGAAACTTCACATTGGGATTTGGCAGCCCAAACCTGTTCCAAATGAGTTTTTTGCAACACACATGGGGAGTTAATCACCAAGAACACGGATTTGTCTCTGTGTGTGCTTTTTGAGCGATTTGTGCGTCAGCATTCACGAATGGTTGTTGGACAAATGCCACAGGCCAGGGCGGTGTTTCGATGGAGCCAATACCATACCCCTTTTCAGGTGACGTTTGAAGCGGTTCTATCTGCATGTCTGATAACCTTCGTTGGAACATATCAATACAGTGACTACAGTGACTATTCTGCTGAAAATTTGGAAACTCTAGTTTTTGTACCGAAAACATGAACAGTTCGACCAATGCTGACACTGCTTTCTTGTTGACCTGAGGATGTTCGATGGACACACGCCATCCTCCTCTACCATTGGTTGGCCAACACCGAACCGCTGATGTCGAGCCGGCAGCTGTACCAGCGAAAGTCGGAGGAATTGTTCCAAGGCATCAGAAGAGTGAAAAAGTACAGCAGCTCGGAGGAATTCAGGATGCCGTTGTACATACATGTGCATATATACATAGATGATACATGTGTGGGTATATACACATATATGTACGTATAACCCCCGGAGAACATTCTGAGTATTTTCGTACACCAGGAGTTTGGTTCCTAGAGGTGTCTTCCTAACGGACCCAGATACATTTGGAGAAGGTACTGAAACCCGCCAACCCAAACGCACCATCAGACAAGGCCCTTGGATTCATAGGACTTGGATATGATAAATGGATATGGAATCATGGAACATTTTCCCATTCCCTTAATGTACACCTATTTGGGTAATTGGGACCATGGGATTATGTTGGGGATTCCTCTCTTCGAGCAAGAGAGCATTCTTTTGGATTTCACGGGGCTTGGGATTTGAGGAATTGACACTGAGGATGGAAAGCACCTATCTGTAGATGAAGTATCGATCGAACACAAGGCCTTCATTGCCATATTTGATTGCCAGATGGGCATGGTCCCACATATAGCTTGGAAGATGACCCCGGCCCATTCCTTTATATTTGGATGGGTTGAACACCGCGAGACAGAAACCGCCTCCCGCAAGAACGACGTTGGCTTAGGATGTATTTGATTGGAAGCTGCAGAAAAAAGAAGCAGGGTTCAATGCTCAACACGCCGTCTTGTGACACCATTCCAAGTGATCCATTGCAAGTGTCTCAGGGGGCCTCCCAAGGTGTGGCTGCTGATGTGTGGAAGAGCCCTGCGCATATCAATTTCAATAGCACCTTGGTAGAGCCTATATTTTTGGTGGTCGTGGTCGACCATCATGGCACCTGGGGTACCTGGGGTAAACCCAAATAGTGAACCATCACAATCAGCAGAAACAGCAGTTGGGCATTGAATCATATGAAATCATATTAAATCATATTGAATCATATTGAATCATCATCAACCTGTAGTTGGGGATAGTTCATGGCACCCACATTCCTGGTGCTATAGGGCCATTGGGCCATTGGCTTTCCCGGTTCCAGGCATCATCTTCGCCGGCAAGCCCTCCTTCCCCGTGTGGGACACCAACGCCTTGCCACTGGGACGCTGGTTGGAGCAGATGCACCCCATCTTCAAAGCCGAGTTGGAGGCGATCCTCAATGCACCTGGTGAAGCTTGGCCATGGCTGATGGGTTGGGGAAGAGATGTGCATCCCAGGTGTGGAAATTGGCCACCTGAGCAATGGATAGATAGATATATATATATATGTGTGTGTGTGTGTGTTTGCCATAACTTAGATTTGCCGAAGTTGCCTTTTTCATTGTTCCACTGTTAAATCCACCGGAAATGGAGAATCTACTCGGAATGTTTAATGTTCTGGGGCAAACCCTAGATAATTCCGGTGTTATCCACATACTATCCCTGTTTTGTAATATCAATATCCCTATAAATATCCCATAACTGTTTTCAAAATCCTTGATGATATCGCCATCAATGTTCTATACATCCCTGCTAGCCCACTTTCTAAGACTATTTGAACATAGGAACATGCCCCAAGTCCATCCAACACCGGAAATGAAAGGAATCCTTTCATCAATCATCTTTCGGTGGCAAAGGGGTGGGCCCCTAGTCATAAGTTGGTTTATAAAATTTTATAAACACATCTAACTTTTGTTCGAACTTGCAAACTCCCCTTATATAGACCCTAGCTCAGCTACTTTGTAGCTCATCCCACTTAGCAACTGGGTTGCAACCCAAGTTATAAGCAGGATAAGTAGGGTGAATTATCCACTTAATCCACTGGGGTTATAAGCCACAGTGGGATGAGCCACCACTGAACGAAGCCAACGTTCGCCTTTTGGATGCAACGAGCGAGGACCTGTTCGGCCAACTGATGCAACTGGACCCCTCGCGGGAACACCTGGCAACGCCTGGAGGATGGGACACCTTGAGGCCTGACCATCAGATTCCTCTGGTTTGTTGGCCACAGATTTTCTTACTGGTGCTTAGCAGGGAATGAGGGAATGGTCCATAATCACTAGTAATAATCATCCCAGCAACCCCCATTCCCATCCATTCCCTACTGAGCACCAGTAAGTTTTTGACCATGGCAGCTTCGGGTCTCACAACATCAACTCGTTGATCTGCAACATCATGGCATCTCCCCGGGAGGATCGTGCGATATCACCACTGGTACGAGATCTTCTGCCAGCTGGCGCCGCAAACCTGTGAACTCATCAAGACGCGGCCGGAGACCCGGCAGAGGGGATTTTTCAGTGGACAAACCCAGCATTTTGGGAGGGAAAAGCCCCAGAAAAAAAGAGGGAAGATCCATGATTTTTGAGTGCAACACCCCAGCATTTTGGGAGGGAAACTCGCAGATCCAAGGAGATCAATGAGTGCAAGTTCATGAATGTGAACTATGTACCTGGGCAAGTAGCTGGATGTTGGAACGAAATTGTGGGTGGCCTTGGGCCTTGGGCCTTGGGTGGCCACATATCATGGATGTGGGATCATCCTGCGAAACAATATGCTGCAAGACTGGTAGTTGTTGGGTTTGCCACATCTTCCTGGGTCTTCATATCATATTGTAGGTATATAATATAGTTGTACCCCATTGGTTCCCACATTATATCTCGTAAAAGGCAGGTTTACATTCACTTTTCCCAATCTTCCAGCTACCTATCGAACAGGTCGCAGTGGATAGATTTCTTGAAAATGGTGATTTTCGATGATTTCCCAGCTTTCCAGTAAACCCTGGCGCCCTTCGCCAGGTGCGCCTGAACCCCGGCACTCACCTGAAACCGCACTTCGGCAACGGGCCTCGCTTGTCGGCGCACCTGTCGGTGAAAGCCCCAGAGCCCATGAGGGCTGGACTTACAGCGGCTTGGGTAACGAACCATGGGCAAATGGAGGTTTGACATGGTTTACCTCTGGTAATTTAACATAACTATGGAAAATCATCATGTAAATGGGTGAAATTTCCCATGAAAAATGGTGATTTTCCATAGTTGTGTTAGTTTACCAGAGGGTAAACCATCCAACAAATAGGGATTGATTTGAGACATGGGGATTTGACTATCAACAAATAGGGATTTGGTGGGATTTCATTGTTTGATTCACGGGGATCAAACATGGCAGGCAATGGAAATGGAGGTTTAACCATTGTTAGATTTTAATGGGATTTTGTGGATATTCATGAACATATAGTAGGATAATCAACCATTGCTAGCTGGGAAATCCCTTTCAGAATAGGGCTTCAATGGGAAATCATCTAGAAATGGGGGAGTTTCAATTGCCACGTTTGATTTTGAGATATGGGTTTGCCTGAAGCTTTAGGGGAACCACCCCATGTCCATCGACTGGTTTCATTTTCCCCATTAAATGGTCAGTTATTGGGTGCAGCATCCACATTTTCAGACCCCATATATTTCTAGTTTTCGTAAATAGGGAAATCCCTGCATTCATAGGAATCCCTGAAATAGATGAACCCCTTACAGTCTGACCTTGCAAACTGCCAGCGATATGGATGTGGGTCAACGCCAGAAAATTGGGCGGATGAAATCCCTAAAGCACACAATAAAACGATGAACATCGCACCATATCCCAACCTCCATGGCAGCATATTATCATATAGTCATATAGTTACGCCATACTTAGCCATACTTGTATATTAGATTCTTGGATAAATGCATATATTATATGCGTCGACATATTCACACGTTTGTAGAGAATTTGCAGGTACATGTGTGCAAATCGGAACAATGCATACAACACACATACATCCAATACTGTCACTGTTTCAACCAGCACTTTCCAAGAACCCGCAGCACTTCACCAGCCCCTGGAGGTGGCCGATCAGAAACGGCTGTGGGTGGAGGGCGAGGCGATCTTGTTCGATGACACCTATCCCCACATGGTGAGTCATTGGGGCGAGCAACCGCGCTATGTGATCCTGGTCTGGTTCTGCCACCCTTGTGATGGCGGGAATGCGCACAACCAGACCTGTCCGGACAGCTAGTTCTGACCGTAGTTCTGACCGTAGATGGACCGAGTTCAGTTCCCTCTTTGGGGGTTCCTTCGCAGAATGAGGCCCCTGACCGTTCAGGTGGCTCAGCCAACAAAGTCTTGGTTGGTGTCGTGGCCCATGTCCATGGCCAAGGTGTGTAGAACCGAGAGGTTGAATCTTTCAATGGAAGAAATGGGAAGTGCTGCTCTGGTGCCCCACGTTGTCATGAGATGGTCGGTGAACAGGGGTCAAGGTCCGGTAGATATTTTTGGAGTTGTATGTTACTCACGCATGCTTGAAGAGTCAATCATTGTGACATGTTTGGCCAGACTTTCAGGGATACACTCGTTCTTGGAAGTGACAGATGTGGATGTTCGGGCCCTACAGCTTCCAGGGTGGCATGCGGATGTCAAAGACAATTAGCAAGAGGAAGCGTTAGCAAGATCAGTCAAAATCCTTGGACATACCCGACCTAGGTGAATCAATGGTAAGTACCCAAAAGGTATGCCCTCTGGTACTCGAACATGGGCGATGAAACGGGATCCATATTGCGTTGATGGGTTAATAAATCTGTAAATGGTGGACGTATCCCAATTGTTGGTGTGCCAATCATCTGCACCATGAAAATCATCAATCAATGTGGTTCGTAAATGGTGTCGGGTCCTTTGTTTAGTTTTAAAGATATCCTATTTTGTTGAACTTTAAAGATATTATATTTTTGATCTATAACTGGTTAGTTACCCATGATTTTAATATACTTAGATAGCCCACAAAGGACCATCAGCAGAGACCACCATGAAGCTTGGCGCTTCCAGCCATGCCGCGGGTAGCGCAGCTGGCGCAGTTGGGGGCCTTCGGGCCACCCAAGGAAGGCTACAAGGCATGGTTGGCGGCTGGGAAGTAAAAAAAACAAGGGCAAGGTGGAGCAAGCCCTAAGGGCCAAGTTTGGATTTGAATATATACTTGGATTGCTTTATATCAGGGAAAATCTGCAGGAAACCCGTCGAAAGTAGAGGCTTCCTGTAAAATGTCCCTTAAACCGAACCAACGATTTACATGATTTTCGCATATTTTAGCATGACATATGCGGATTTGAGCAGCCACATGTTAAAAATCAAGTGGATTGAAGCATGCTTTTACAATCAAGAATTGTGATTGAAGAATGGAACTTTCTTTGTTTCAAGATATGGCCCCAATTTTATGGGGCACCTTAAGGATGTTGGGAAATGAGGTCTTCAAACCGGTGAATTTAGGGGTACATACCCGGGTACCAGCCATGTTGCTTTGTCCAACCGTGAGGGATACACCACAGGGCAAATTTGATTGGAACCATGACAATCAACCATGAGGTGATATGAGGTGCCCAATTTCGAGTCATACCTGTTACATCCTGTTACAGTATGTATGGGGTGGTCATTATCCTGCCATTTTTGCTTTAGATTTTAAACTTATCCTTGGATACACGGACCGAAACCAGCGACCACCTCAAAGCGTATTGTCTACCCCAGGTGACCTCAGTCGTCCATGGAACTTTCACGGATTCTTTTGCATGGGGATTCAATCCCCCCAATTTTGTGACCCTTCGAATAATGAAGGGCTGATTAAAAATCATAAAGTTTCATAAAGTAGTCGTTCACCTACAAGACCTTTACCAAGAGCTCATCAACCATCTATGAACTATTATTGGTGGGTCATCTTTGGGCGGTTGAATCCCATTGTTTCATCTGATTCTTGATGGTTAATCACCAGTGTAGTCTAAGCCCTATTCTTCATATGGGTAAATGGTTAAATCATGAATCCTGATCTTTCTTGTTGGATTGGTTGAAAGAAGGTGCCTCTAACTCTAGCGGTTTTTCATCATTTTCTCAAAATCCCACAGTTTCTCTTGTAGCCAATCCCTTCCCCTTACTGTAATAGTAAACAGCCCCTAAATCCCTTACATCCACCCTGGTGTCTGGGGGGAACTCCAGGTGCCAGGCAGTGCTGCCACCTGCGCCCTGGATGATGGCGCCTTGGTGACTCCGACCTCGCCCAGTGAGAAGTGCGAGCTGAAGGTGGGAGAGCTGGTGATGGGAAAATCATGGAAACCTCCATTAAACATGGAGGTTTATAGCTGGAAAAATCAAGCAAATCATCTTTTGGTGGGTGATCTGCCAGCCACGTTTGAGTACCGGAGGGTATATGGTATGGGGGATATCACCAACCAAAAAAGGACATATGGTTTTGGGATATAAACAACTGAGGGAACTGAATCCTCAGAAAACAAACAGATTGAAATTACCCAGCCGAAATGGAGATTGAGCCACCAAGATTGGGGGAAAGACAACGGAATTCTCCTAAGCATGGGGCTTGAACGCCAAAAATGGGGACTCCAAAAAACCAAAAAATGGGGGGGCCTACCCTCTGGTAATTTAACATAGCTATGGAAAATCACCATTTTTAATGGGAAAATCCACTATAAATGGTCATTTTCAATAGCTATGTTAAATTACCAGAGGGTACTGCAAGAGGAATTGGAAAAAAACTGGGCTTCAGCGGGATTCTGAGACCAGGACCTGGATCCGGAGGATCGTTGCGAGGCAGGCTCGAGCTTCGAGGGCAAGCGCTGGTTGGAGCCGCAGCTGGCGCTGGAAGCGGTTCCTGGAGCTGCAGGGGTGCGACGTCACCATAGATGGTGAATGTATAGGGGAAATCTGCACAAAAAAAAGCGAACTACTCAACTTAGTGAATCAATAAATATGATATAATTTGCCCAGATATATCCAATAGTGAAATATAATCAATATCTTTAGGAGATCACTTTTATACATTTTTCAGGATCCATGTGAATTTTCGGGGATTGTACTCTTGTGAGATGTGGATCTATTGGACTCCACTGAAGTGGCAGATTCACTCTTGTGAGGATTATAACCATACACACAGACATATGTACATAATATAATATAATACAATATAATATAATGTAATATAATGTAATGTACATATAATATAATATATATATAATATAACATAACATAACATAATATAATATAATATAATATAATTTAATATAACATAATATAATATAATATAATATAATTCAATATAGTATATATTTTAATTTAATTTAATATAGTTCAGTTTTGTTACTGTATAATATATGATCAGCACGATCCATCACCATAGTGATGAAAAAGGAGTGGCACCCTTTTTGACAAGCAGTCTGGGTACCCAGGCCTAGCTCCCCACAAGGTCGCCATTGAGCATAAATAGGTTTTTCCATGCGTTTCTTGCAAAAGTGGGATGTCACCAGCATTTCTCATTTTCTTGGAGGTTTTCCGCGGCCGAGGTACAACGCTTGAGCTCTGGGAGTTTTTCCCTGGCGCCCGCGCGCAAAGCTCCGCCCTTCGGGCAGCGGCGCTGCCGTTTACTGGGCTTTTGGGGCACGTCCGGCGAAGAAATCAATGAAGAGATGCGCTGGGATGGGATGCTCAGGTGAGAACCAGAGAAAGTTTGCCTAGTCGGCCTTGCCTGCCGCCTCATCGAGCTTCGTAATATTTCCGATTTTACCAGCCTGTTTTTCCCGAGAGCGTCTGAGCGCAGGGTTCTTCCAATAGTGGGGGTCTGTATCTCATCCTCTCATCTTCACATCTTCTCTCACACCTTCTCATCTTCACATCTTCTCTCACACCTTCTCATC
>Ga0126342_10023696_pt1 | contig 10017 bp, 6 predicted proteins | sample Cyp1metagenome_FD_92528 | JGI IMG/M metagenome (GOLD analysis project Ga0126342, IMG submission 92528) | Coral microbial communities from Lord Howe Island, Old Settlement Bay, Australia - Cyphastrea 1 metagenome | ecosystem: Host-associated > Invertebrates > Cnidaria > Coral ... | reverse complement strand
TGTGTAAAAGTGTCTTTGTGTCAAAGCGTTTGTGTGTAAAAGTGTCTGCGTGTAAAAGCGTGTGTGGTTAAAAGTGTCTGTGTGTGTAAAAATGTCTGTGTGCAAAAGTGTCTGTGTGTAAAAGCTTCTGTGTGTAAAAGCGTTTGTGTAACGTCTGTGTAAAAGCGTCTGTGTGTACAAGCGTCTGTGTGTAAAAGCCTTTGTGTGTAAAAGTTTCTGTGTGTAAAAGCTTCTGGGTGTAAAAGTTTTGTGTCTGTGTGTATATAAAAGTTTTTGTGTGTAAATGTGTCTGTGTGTAAAAGGGTCTGCGTGTAAAAGCTTCTGGGTGCTGTAAAAGCGTCTGTGTGTAAATGCTTTTGTGTGTAAAAGCGTCTGTGTGTAAAATTGTCTGTGTGTAAAAGTGTCTGTGTGTAAAAGTATCTGTGTGGAAAAGTGTCTGTGTAAAGGAGTTTGTGTGTAAAAGCCTATGTGTGTAAAAGGGTCTGTGTGTAAAAGCTTCCGTGTGTAAAAATGTATGTGCACAAAAGCTTCCGTATGTAAAAGTGCTTGTGTCTAAAAGCATCTGTGTGTAAAAACGTCTCTCTGTAAAAAATTCTCTGTGTACAAAAGATACGATGTCTACTATCTTGTACTTGTGCTATATTGTCTTGATATTCCTTTTTTCGACTGCGTATAACACATCTTTAATATATTGTTTTGTAATATGGTATCTCCATACTAACAAGAGAAGACCCTGCTCCTCTACGCTCTCGGGCCATCTGTCGTCTAATTTTTATAAAAAAAAATAATCATTATTTATACCATATTATTATATATTTTTTTAAATAATTTTATAAATATATAAACAATATCCCAAAATTCCCTTCAAAATAGATTATTCTATCATTGATTTTCTTATTCTATTCTGACATTCGCATGCTTCAAAATAATCCTTTTTCCAGGTCCTAAAATCGATGTAAAACAAAAAAAAGAAGGGTTGACTGCCACGCCCCTGTTAATCAGGTGTATGAATTAAGATGTTTTGCAGGCATTTTCTCGTGCAAGTGGGGTGTATGGTTTCTGTTTATTTTATTAAATTTTCGATGGCCTCCATTCATTCAATTTGAAACCTATAAAAAGTGCTCTTCACCCTACCATTGCCTGTTTTTTGGGCTTTGTGTTTTCGTTGCCCATTACCCTTGATGAAGTAAAGAGCTATCTGGAATCTTCACGTGGGAGCAAATGTTTTGATTATTAAAATTTTTCTCATTATATAGATGTTCGGAATCACTCTCATTACATTGGATAAAGGAATTGTTCTCAGCAGCCATCTTTCTCACCACATGAGGGTCTAGAATCGTTCTCATCGCATTGGGATTAGGAATCGTTCTGATGACATTCATCGGTCTCAAACACATTGGTGTACGGAATCGTTCTCTCCACATTGGTTGTTGGAATCGTACTCATCATGTCAGTCGGTCTTGTTGAAAAATCAGTTGTGATTTTTTTTCGCGAAATTCTGAAGGGTAGCGAAAAAATGCGAATAGGAAAGGTAACGTCTTGAAGCATATCTTTCAGTGTTTCGCATCGTTCTCTTTAAAACCATACCCTTTAAATTTTTGAGAAAAAAAAACACGCGAGGCTGGTAGGGTTCCACACAGGGTAGGGAAAGGTAAGCGGGATATACAGACAGGCAAGTATACTGAGAATACCGGGAAGATATGTAAAAACTAACGCACTAATCTCAGATATCGTTCTCAAAAATCGTTCTCATTGCAGGCATCAGTCTCACCACATTAGAAAGTAGAATCCTTCTCAATCTGCGGAAACGGTTTGAAACGGTTTAAAAGGGTTTTCAAATCTGTCTATAGGGCCACAATAGGTTCAAGAATTTGTGCAATGAAAAATGTCTATCTAGAATTTTACGTATTTTCGGAATAAAGGTATTCTTTCTACAAAGATATAAAGGGAATTTCGAGCATTTTACACATTCAATGTTATTTTTTTTCCATCTTTAGATTCCTTATAAAATAATGTCTAGTTTATAGATCTTAAGATGGTCTGCCAGGGGAAGAACAAATATATGTGCTTGAATAATGCCCTCTTTATTATTCTCAAGTGTTAGTGGTTCCCCCCATCATTTCTAAAGATTTTACATCTAAAAATGGCAAAAGTAGGGACAACTATTAGGAATCGGGAAGGTAAAAGTGGAATTATTATTAATAAGAGTATTTTTTGTGAAATTTAAAAGATTATTTCTTTCAAAATAGTTTTTATTTATTCCTTTATATTATTTTCGTGAAAATATATCCACCCATAATCCCCAACAATCAACAAGAAATTCATCAAAGGGAAAATAAATACCAAGGGCCTTGGTGTTTTAATTTCGCAAATTCTTATTTTTCAAAATTTGGTTAGTATATTATATATTATATATATTATATTATATATAATAGATAATATATAAATATATATATATTATATATTATATTTTTATGTACCGCAAATCCAGCATCGTTTTCCAATCTCATTCCTGCAGGAATGAGCCGACATGATCTTCACATATTCACCGCATCTAGTGACCAGAAGTGCAAATCATGGACAAGTCATGACACAGTCTGAAAGCAGTGACGAAAGCATCAATCACGGATCTGTTTCTTGCTTTCCAAAGGTTTCGCTGATTGCCAAGATTAGCCATTAATCACCATTAGCCACTATCAACCATTAATAGAATCACCACCAATCTCTATGAGTGATCGCTAATTAACCACCAATCACTATCACTAAACCACTATATGTCACTAGTTAAACCAGTATAGGACAAAAACTATTAATCGTTCATCATTATTATCCAATTGGAGCACATTAATCACCATTAATGACCATTCAGCACCATTCAAATCTCCAGTGTGGTTGGTTAAAATCACCATTGAATTGGGAATCAACCAGTCATAGAATCATGAATGGCCATTAGTAAGGCTTAAAGTACTATAGCTACTAGATAATCTACCTGTTACCTATTAATCACGGTTAATCACTAGTACTAGAACTATTCACCATTAACCATTAAAGTACTAAAACTATTATTCACTAATTGTTATTAAGTACTATGACTATAACTACTTACTATAACCATAGCATAATTACATTCATTGTAACTTTCATATATAACCATTATTAACTATAACATACTATAACCATTAGTTAATATTATAACCATTAGGAAACTATTATTGACTATTACTACTACCATTACAACCATTAGTATGTTCTAACAACTATAGCCATTACTGTAACCACTATAACAGTCCTAGAACTATTCACCATTAACCATTAAAGCACTATAACTAAAACCAGTACTCTAACTAATTATGGTGAAGCATAACTATAGTATAACCAAAGGTATATAACATTCGACGGTATATTTGCTACACTACCGCGATATTACAACTGAAATAACCATTAGTTATATTATAACCATACTACTGAAACATACTATAACCATTAATTACTATAATGAATCATTACTAGTGTAGTTACTACCACCATAATACTATAGCTATATTGACATATTTTAACTATCACATAGTACACATGATATATCATTATAGTAATGGTTACAATTATTTTAACCATAGTACTATAACCATTGTAACCATTATAACCATTACTATGTAGTACTATAATAACCATAATACTATTACTATAGCATACACTAGTGTATTATAACCATTAATTATATTACTCAATTAGTTAAACATGCTTATTCATAGTTGTAGTAATACTATAATGGTTTATAATACACTAGTGTAGAACAGGTTATAGTTATAGTTGTATTATATTACCATTATATTACCACTATATGTATTACTGGTTGGTGGTTTTAACTATCTTGAACATATTAGTCAATGGGAAGGATGACATCCCATATATTATGGAAAATAAAAGTCATGTTTGAAACCACCAACCAGAGCTATAACCATTACTATAATCACTACAATAGTCCTAGAACTATTCACCATTAACCATTAATTAGGTTAATTACCATTATATCTGGGTAAATTATAATATTTCACTAACCTGAATTAGGGCCATTTGGGGATGATTCCCCTTACTAACCATGGTTCCAGTGAGGTCGCAGTGAGGTCGTTATAATTTACCCAGTTGTATTAACATTATATGTATTATAATCCCATTTAGCTATCACCATTGCTCTACCACCTCGCCTTGCTCCGCTTCCGCAGCAGCGCCGCAGCTCCCGCAGCGCCGAGGCGCTCGCGGCGCAGGCGCCGGCGTCCGCGTCGCGGCTGCGCAGCAGCGCCTGGGCGCTGAAAAACACCGTGGCGTAACGTGGAAAAAATGCTGGGTTTCGATGGGTTTTAGATGATTTTCACATGCTTTTAAATGGTTTGTGGATGGTTTGTGGATGGGTTTGAAAGCTGGTTTTTACGAGAATTTTAGATGATTTCAACAAAAATCGTAGGAAAAGTGAGTTTAGATGGGTTGTAGATGACTTTCATGGTGATCTGTGATTGATCTTGTGAATGATGGTGACTAAGAACAGGAACCCCAGGTGATCCTCAAAAAATACTAAATGTTCGTTTGTTGAATGATCCAGTGATCACAGGACATGGATATTTCGTTAAATTAAACTTAATGGCATCCTATTCTGCCTAAACAAAAAAACACTAAATGCCTTTTCGATCTTAACATGGGAAGGAAAAACCATGGGGTTGCACTTCATCTGCAAAACGGGGGTATAGCAACCAAGAAATATTGCTTTGACACGCCAAAATGGGGATTAAAAAAAAACGGGAAACATGGCTGGCCAGAATCGCAAGCAACTTCAAAGCAGTTCTCAACAAAGAGAGTGAGGACGCATCTACCATATCAAGTACCTTCCCTCCAATGGCACGACAATGTCATGGCCATCAGCCCAAGGATCCAAATTGAAGTGGACCACATGGGAAAAGTAGTACATGGGCAAGCGGCAAAGAGCTTGTCTATATGCCTGAAGGCAAACAGCTCAGTTGCAATGGAATGCTTGGGGCTGGGCTGGTTTTGTTCCAGGCTTTCTTGCGATGGGCAAAACATGGGCAAGACTCAAAATTTCTGTGTCTCAACAAATTGAAAAGTTATGAAAAGTTGATGCAAGTAACCAAAACTGCCATCTCTCCTTCACCCAGGCCCAGACCTGGGGCAGCTCGTACCGATTCTGCAACTGTTTTCTTGACTACTTATTATTGTATCAGTGGATCTAGAGGAAACAATGGAGTTATTGCCCCAATTTTTTTTTCGAGGTGCTTTGAAATTCTTCCATTATCCAATTCCGGGTTTTTACAAGCATCACGTTGGTTGCGGTTGTACACTTGTTTTGTGTTACCACAGGCTGGTGTCGACCGGATGATTCAAAGGGATTCCTACGATAGATAGTGATGACTCCTACTTAAACAAATAGCAGAAAAGCGCTGAAAACAACCTTAGATTGGATAGTAGAAAAGCATAGAAACGCTTCTTTAGCCATAATTAAGCAGGGCTCTGACCCTTCTCCTTGGGGTTTACAAGCTCCGCGGCTAAGCCTTTGATCCTCTAGGTTTGTTGGCTGCTGTCCCGCTTGGATGGCCATAAATTGAAACCACCAACCAGTGCCCACACAATTCCAACTGCTGATCCTACATACTCTCATAATTTACCGTGTTCTCCCATATTTGTTTTCTTATGTTATCCCATAGATTCCAAGATTAGCCCATAAATTCCCATCGTATCCATTCTTATCCCATATGAGCGCTCATCTATTTTCTATATTCTCATCTTCTCCCAGGATTTTCCATACAGTATGATACAATATTATACTGTCCCAAAAAGTGCCAGATGATCACCACCATGATGTTCCGTAGTCTCCCACATTCACTGACTGAAGGTCACCCGCTCCAGGCTTTGGTTAACATATGTGCCAAAACTCAAGCTTCGAAGACTCGGCTGCCAAAACTCAACCCTTGAAGACTCAATGGCAAGGTCACCCGCTGAAGGCTTTGGTTGAAACATGCGTCAAAACTCAAGCTTTGAAGACTCGATGGCAAGGTCACCTGCTCCAGGCTAAAGACACGTGCTAAAACTCAAGCGTCGAAAACTCGATGGCAAGGTCACTCGCACCAGGCTTTGGTTGAAATGACTGCCAAAACTCAAGCATTGAAGACTCGATGGCAAGGTCACTCGCACCAGGCTTTGGTTGAAATGACTGCCAAAACTCCAGCTTTGAAAACTCGATGGCAAGGTCACCCGCTCCAGGCTTTGGTTGAAATGACTGCCAAAACTCAAGCTTTGAAACTCGGTGGCAGGGTCACAAGCTCCAGGCTTTGGTTGGAATGGCTGTCAAAACTCAAGCATTGAAGACTCGATGGCAAGGTCACAAGCTCCAGGCTTTGGTTGAAGTGACTGCCAAAACTCACGCTTCGAAGACTCGATGGCAAGGTCACCAGCTCCAGGCTTTGGTTGAAATGACTGTCAAAACTCACGCTTCGAAGACTCGATGGCAAGGTCACCCGCTCCAGGCTTGGGTTGAAATGACTGCCAAAACTCAAGCTTTGAAGACTCGATGGCAAGGTCACCAGCTCCAGGCTTTGGTTGAAACAAATGCCAAACTCAAGCTTTGAAGACTCGATGGTAAGGTCACCTGCTCCAGGCTTTGGTTGAAACAAAGGCCAAAACTCAAGGTTGCAAGGCCGCGCGGGAGATGACGCAAATACTCACGGTGCATTGCCCCTTCAAGATGTGTAACACCCTCTAGCACAAACTCTCTCTCACAATTTGGGAGCTTACAGGCAATCACGCCAAGCTGTATACACATCAGTTGGATTCAGTTGGTATGTAAGTGCAGGACAGCATTGCGTTTTTTTCCGAAAATCCCTTGGTCTCCCGAGTCTTCATTCAGTGTCAGTTTTCCATTCCCACGATGCACGACGAGCTTTGCGCCTGGCTTGCATGAAAGATTCTTTGACACCAAGCTGCACAGGTCAGACCCATGCATGGAGCAACTGATGCTCAGTGTCACTCCTTCTCCAGTCAAACACAGAGCCTGAAGCTCGACCTCATCAGTTTCATCTGCACCTTTGTCAGCTGATGCACGTAGCCATCTTGTGCACCGGACATTGGTCATTTGACAGGCCCCAGGGCGAGTGCAGCCGAATATCCATAGAACCAACACTCAAAGCTAATATAGAACCGGCAGAATACTTTTGGCCATTTCCAAGTGTTGCAAAATGTATTCCAACGCCGTTTTTGAGGGGTTCAATTTATGTTAGTTTTCAGGGCCGCTGCTTGATTGGGTGAAATCCATTTCGGGCCTGCCATAGTCATAGCAAATTGTAAAGGTTTACAGTCGGCTGTGTCCAAGAATGACGTATCCCCAAATCCATAATTCCAATATTATCCTATGAAATTCCATATATCTATAATTTCCCATACTATCCCACAAATTCAAATGGTACCCCCATAATTTCCCACATCATCCTACGAAATCCCATATTCTCCCCATAACCATATAAATATAGCTTTATGTTTTGCTTATTTATCCCTGCGTCATGAGAGTTGAATCACCCTTCTTGTGCAAACGCAAAAAACGTTGAACAGCAAACCTGGGATTCAGAAATTTTCGCCACTTGCATGGGATCCACACCAGGACAAGTAAGATGGGGACACGGCGACATTTCCAGAAGATCCTCTTCCGGAGCCCAAAAATTGGGCTTCAGCTGTTCTTCAGCACTTCTCTCCGTTCTCCGCAAACATGGATCGCTGGGAAATCCCCGAACTGAATGAAAGTTGTAGCTGGGAGAACTGTCGAACTAGAGGAGAATTTCCCAGCCAGCCATGCTTGAGGATACCGGAAGGTAACACTAACACATGACTAAAAGGTGTGGGTCCCTTCTTGGTCTAACGTTTTGACCGTGGTAAACCCAATGATAAACAAAATATGATCAGGATAACAGCGCAGGTCCAATATGGCTCCGCCAACGCCAAGTTCACTTCATGCCAACATTTGGTGGTTGTTAAGGAACCCACACCAAGTGGCTCACCCTCACTAATTAGTAGGTTATAACCCCGAATGATGAGTAGGGCAATGTGACGGCAATGTGGGATTCACCCAATGCCATGTTTACCATCTCCGAAATCACCAGAATTATGGGTGGCTATTAGAATATACTACGAGTAGAATCCCCATGCCGCCTTGCGAGCTTCCTCAAAGGAGCCAAGGTCGCAAAGCAGCAGCCTGGGACACCGCCGTCAGTGAAACTGGCAACATTGGCCCGGGAAAAAAACACGGGCAGTTTCCCACATCGAGTTTTAGAGATTGGGTTTTACTACAGTAGTTGGTTGATTATGCGTTTCATCACCATGCAGAACTTCTATGGGAATGGACGTGGTTGATTATGCGTTTCATCACCATGCAGAACTTCTATGGGAATGGACGATCCACAAACAGTCGGCCGTCTCAAAAGGGAACTGGCCATTGCTCGCTTGGAACTTTCTTAAGATCTGATGGTTCCAACTCATTTAATCAGATAAGATGTGCTCATGTGGCAAGATGACATAGGGCCTAGGGGGATCCGCCTCACCACAAAATGCTCACGGTTTCAAGCCCTTCAAAAAATGTGGAATATCATGATGCAAAATACTGTCCAATTACAAATAATCTCTGACACCATGGTGATCAGCCTCTGACTTTGCAATTGCCTTTAAGTCATGGCATGCTTATGACAGAAAGCAGCCCGCTTCAGGGAAAGATACGCAGTCTCAGCGCCGGACTAACACAGAAATGGGACACCACACTGCAGAAAGGATATAGAAACACCATCATCAATACCAAACAATAACTATATATATATAATACGAGTATGTATATATATATATACGTATATACCACCCCGAAGCCATATATAATACTCTATATATAATATTATATATAGATAATATTATATATATATAAAAAACAAACAACAGTATTCATATAGAAATCAACACTCAAAAACATTCAAAACCATCATCAGTGTCACCGTTTTTTGCGTTCACCCCTGAGCATCGAACCCCAAGAGGTACCACACGCGCGGATCTTTCGCCATCGACCGCTGCGGCCTCGCCCGGTCGCCGCGCTTGCCGTCGGCGCCTTCGATGCTGTAGAGATTGTTGGCGCAGCCTGGGTCCCAGGATGTTGAGACGATTTGCTGATGGTTTATTTCATGGACAATCCGATTAAAATGGATGATGACTGGGGGGGTACCTCTATTTCAGGAAACCTCCATATGTTACACTTGTTACATCTTGTTTTGAAACAACCGCCAGTTGCCGAAGCTAAGTGGTTGAATTCAATGGTTTATGGTAGGTATAACTATAGGTAATGGATGTTAATGATGGTTAACATGATTTGTTTAATCGAAAAAGACCGGTTTTTTTTGAAATAATGATGTTTCCTCCGTTTCCAACAAGTCCAACTGATCAAAAATACTTTGGGTGTTGAGATAGCTTGTGACAAGTTTAAGTGAATCCTTCTGGGTTCATCACGGAACCAAAAAAAGGAAAAGGAAACTCAAATAATTACTGAAATAGTGGAAGTAGACCTGTCGAATCATGTTTGTTGGGCTTGAGATGGGGGTTTCAATGGGGCTTTCGTTCGCCCCAACAAGCTTCAGAAGAGCTTCAATTTACCAGTAGTTTAGTGGGATGTTTCACTTCTTTTGTGGTTGCTATTGATACAATCCATGCTTGGGAACTGGGAACCTCGTCTTCCCCATTGAATGGCACTAGGAAAGATTTTGCTTTGCATTCAAGGGTCCAAAAAGACCCAAGGGTCCAAACTGGGTCCAGCTGATGAATCTCGCGCAAGCCTCGCTCATGTCCTTTTTCTCGCTCACACCCAAAATTATCCAAGTAAGGATTTGTCAGGACAAACAAATCAGTGACAAAAGGTCTGCTCAATTATGGGGCATGTTACAATTTGAATTCTCTTTTTTGATCTGTCCTGATCACATTTGCCTGCTTAAATGT
>Ga0126342_10023695_pt1 | contig 10017 bp, 12 predicted proteins | sample Cyp1metagenome_FD_92528 | JGI IMG/M metagenome (GOLD analysis project Ga0126342, IMG submission 92528) | Coral microbial communities from Lord Howe Island, Old Settlement Bay, Australia - Cyphastrea 1 metagenome | ecosystem: Host-associated > Invertebrates > Cnidaria > Coral ... | reverse complement strand
ATTGTATATTGTTTTATTATATAATATATATTACTGTAATTATATATATTATACATTATATTTTATTACATTTCATTATATATATATTATATTGAATATATTTTAATATATTATATATTAAATATTAAATATTATATATTATATATTAAATATTAATTTTATTATATATTATATATTATGTATTATAATTTATATATGTATACTATTATATATATATATATAAATATTCTGTATAGCATATACTATGATTATTAACATTACTATTGTTATCATTATATATATACTATATTATATACATGTATATTATATTGGACACTTTCCTGTCATCCAATATGGCAAAATAACCTCCCGAGAACTGCAGATGATTTTCTTCGCGCCACTCCTCATAGCATCACAAGATGTTGGGTTTTCCTAACTGGAGCGACCAAACATCACCCAAATTGAACATCCCAGTTGACCCATGTTGACCCATGCTGACCCATGCTGACCAGTGCGGACTGAAGGGCTGAAATGAGGCATGAACACAATCTTGCTCACATCTTCCAAGTTCGAAGCAGCATGCCTTCCATGGTACAGTTGTCTCAAGTGGGACATACCCTCCAGATCCCTCCAACCAGATCTATGTTAATTTACCCTAGGGGAATTATATTATACTATCTAAAATATTATATATATATAATTTTTGGATCAACACTGGGAGCTCCTCATGTACGGAAGCCCTCAACAATCCTCCCAGTTTTGATGGCCCATTGTGGAGGTGCCGCGCAGGTAGCTCCAGGCAAACAACTGAACATATATACCAGGTTTTGAAGATGATACTCTCCCAGTCTTCACAAACAGTAAATAAAGTGCCAAATAGAGGTTTCCGAAGTCATGGTGGTACCTCCAAACTCATCCAAATGATGACTTACCATTTTTGTATTGAAATCCATCGCTGTTTCCTCAGCACCTTCGAAAGCTGATGCTGCCGTGTCTTCCGCGGCACAACTGACGACTGCGCAACGAACTTCGGAGGTGGCACTGAAGGTGCTCCTCCACACCTGAGCCACCCATAAAAGCTGCAGAAGTTTGGGTCAAAGAACCAGTTTTTGTTTTCTTTACTGGATGCCCTTGAAAGATGGCCCATGTATAGATTATGCCCTATCACAAAAAATATTGTTTTGCATAGCAAACTGTTAAATTACCTGCGGGTAAACAGTTGAGACATATTTAATTTTGCTGAGTAGATGCCTCTTTTATATTATAGTTTATCATAGTATGTTTATTGAATTACGGTACCTACATCTAAATATATACGTATCTTTTTAATATACGAACGAACTGGTATTTTAGATTACCTCCGGGGAGATTTTCCTTGGCCCGCTCAGCTATGGAAACATACGGAATCCAAATTATTTAAATACACGTTCATATACAGATGGAACTGGTGTTTCATACTACCTACAGGGCCTTGTGGTCTGGCCTCCGCATATTTAAATGTCTTTACCGCAAAATATCTTCAACTTCCAGCATGTTCTAGCAATAAAATGGCACCCTCCAGTTATGCTTCTTGGTTTGTAAGGAAACCCAGCCAATGGATTGATATATCCGCCATAAATCCATCCAACTGAGTAACTGGGCCTTGATATTCTGGCTGCCTTCAAGGAGCTTGCCAAGCTGCCAAGGATCCAGCGCAACATGCCAGTGAGAACATGTGAGAACCAAAAAAACTATAGATATAGGATATATACCAATAAATATAGGATGGGATTCATAACTTATATAACCGACAATGGTGATATAATGATGATATGTGAATCAGAATGTTTTAAATCACCAGTAGATACTAGGAGCACCTGTTGTTCCAAGTGGCAAAAGCTCCGTTGAGGCTCTAAGGTCAGCTGGGACAAGGGATGGAGCAATCTGGTGGTGAAAGCTTCATGGTAATTCTCTGTCTGTCTCTCTCTGTCTCAACGTTTTATTGTAACGTATTGCCACCTCACACCACCGAGAACCCCCATTGCACTCCCCGAATCAAACCAATATGATAAACATAATATACAAAGATGCGGGTAAACGATATATTTATATATATATATATATTAAATCACTAGCCTGAAACAAGGTTATATTGGGATAGTTACCCTGCTAACTAACCATGATTCTAGTGAGGTCGCAGTGAGGTCGCTATAATTTATCCAAAAACATTGCCATTGCCCCGGGGCCGAAAAGAGCTACGAGCTACGAGCTTCCAGCTGCTTCTGATTCTCAGGTTCCGCCGCCAAGATCACCAACAGCGTCAAGGGATCTTCCTGGAGACCCAAAAAATCCAGGATCCCCGGTTCGTAGATGGGTGGCAAAGGGACAACATCAGCTGGATTTTGGGAAACTTCTTGGGACCATTTTGGGCTGCTTTTGGAGGGGCACTGTGGCACTGTTCGTAAAGTGAAGTGCATAGAAAAGCAGGCCATGCTAGCAGCTTCGCAGTTTCGTCTCCACTCCACCCGGGCTTCACCTCCAAGTTTCAACCTTTTTTTTTTTCAAATGAATAGATTATTCAAGTACATTCAAGTACCACAACCCTGCTGCCCTGGTAAAAATCAAGATCATCAACTGAACTGGTATATTTTAAAGGTACTTACTGTAGATCCTAATGTTAATCCCTCCACCCGTCATACATTTTGACCCATGCCATATCACCAGTGGATACTCCACCCTTGGCCTCGAAGGAGAGCAGGAAACGAAGGGCATCGGAGTAGGAACAGGCGCCGGAAAGCCCCTGACAGTTGCGGAGGTAGACCTCCATGGTGCCATTCCATGTGGTTCCAGTTGTCGTGACCAGACCATCTGGAATCGTCATCTCTGGGCCTGAAAGTGGCACGCCGGAGCAGGACAAGACCTTGTCCACGTCATCACAAATTATGGCAACCTGGAGATGGAAAATCTAAAAAGGTTGATATAGGAACATCATCTATCAGCAATCAAACGCAGAAAAACTATTTGTTCTAAGGATTTCAAAGAGGGGTTCATTTAAAAAACACACAGAACTCAAGGCCGACTTCGAAAGCCCAAGAACTCAATCGTTCCTTCAAGTGTTGCAACACTTGGGCTCCAATGGGACCAAACCTGGCAGAGATACACCAGGGCTGAACCCCCCGGTTGTGAGCAATGCATCATTAGGGCGATGTATTATCATAATACCCGACTATATACGGAGGTAGTATAATAACTCCCTATATTATCCTATATTAACCAGTCAACCAGGGTATTTTTAATGGCTCAAATATGGTTGCCGAACTGAAGTCCACCATCAAGTCATCACGAGAAACTTGGCAAACGATGGCTCTTCGCCCGCCATGTTTGCCCCATTTCTTCTAAAATCCACCAGGATGGAAGCCAAATTCGGCTTTCTCCACTATGGACTATACCTATACTATCTGGTTGGTGGTTTCAATCCCTCTGAAAAATATTAGTCAGTTGGGGTTATTATTCCCAATATATGGAAAAACAAATGTTCCAAACCACCAACCAGCTATACTTTACTTCACCTTGTCGGTTTGACCGATCATTCTTTCAAGAAAAACAGAACTGTTTTGTCCCAATCCGTCCTATACATCGAAAAAAACACGGAAAGTGTTGTCAATCTGCTGGGAGATGTCCTACTGTCAGGAACCCAACGAAATCCAACCCCTTCGATATGTCATGATATATCTACTACCTAACATCAACCCAATCTATGATAGTGTTGTAAACAATTGGTTGTAACCATTCTATTATTACGTTTCTATCATTTTATTTGCCATAATTCCATATAATTCCTCCTTAAGTTCCTGTGTCATAGTGACCTCCAACTGAATCCCCTTTGGGAAGCCAACCCCCCCATCTTCCCCCCCGATCCCCCCATCTTCCCCGTGTCGCCAAGGCACCAATACAGCGCCTCCGGGCCCGATCGACCGCGCTGCAAAGATCTCATCCGCACGGCCGCGGCCCTGCTCGATCTCACCGACCAGGGAGCCAGCACCGCGACACGATCCTGGCGAAGAAATGAGAGCCTGTCATGGGGACAATTGATGGAAATTTATGGAACATCTATGGAAATTGATGGAATTTTAAAAGGATTTCAGATGCCATTGGGGGGTAATGGAGGATACTATGTTATGGGAGATGTAACGGAATATCTATATATATATACTGATACTCATGACACTTCTCATTATAACATATTATAACGTCTATTTTCAAGATCTTAGCACCAACAACGTGATATGTGGCTTTACGCAGAAAGGGTGGAGTATATTCATAATATTTCATAACGGGTGTTTTTGAACCAGCAAAATTGGGATTCAACCAACAAACTCGGTGATATAATCAGGATATCCGAACCCAGCGGATGAGAATGTGTTTAACCTGTTGATTTGACATGAGTTAAACAGCAACACGTGGGCATGAGGCATAATCATGATGGTGGATCTATACCCAAAAAAAAAGATGGTTGGGAAAGAAATGATAGGAATGGCCGATTTTTGGTGAACAATCACCATTTTGTTTGAGCTTTCTGGCACAGCCCACCACGTGAATTTGAGGAGGATATGAGATATGTTAGCCTGTTGGCCGAAATTTCATGGTCCGATATACGGTATTCAAACGACAGGCCGAAGGGAAAATTGATAGGAAACTGTAAGCTTTCACCACAAATCTCGAGCTTTTTGGTCCAAAAAACATCTAACTTCCCTTAACCAATCTATGACCTTTTCCAAAGTCCTTGCAGTGCATCATGAATGACATGAAAAATAAACCACGACCAGTTTACCTGAGCGTACCATTTGGGGCGTATGACTAGCCATATCCCAAGAAACGTCAAAAACAAAGTGTTTCTGGAATTGGATTTCCCATCAAAGGATCACCAGTTCTTCTGGTGAAATCACATGTTTTGTTGGTACTGTATTATCTCCGTTCCTCTCAGCTAAACATCCGGCTTTCACCGTGTCCAATTGATTCATATCGTTTCCATGTCTTTTCAGAAAAGGTTTTCCGACAAGTCATGAGGGTAGCCCCAAATCATCCAGTCGTCATGGATGACATTGGATGACCATACCTTAGCATTGAAGCAACCAGTGACTTGGGGCCCATGACTTAAGACTTAAGAACCCCCAAGCCTCCTGCATATGGTAAAACCCTATCATGATATTAGGAAAGCCATCAGCTTAAGGAAAACCATGAATCACTTCCCCGTAATATTAAACACAACCCAAAAACCATGGTCTAAGAGGAATTTACACATCATAATTCTGACCATTTAGGGGATGTTTACTCTTGGGGGGATGGGATTCTATCATTCTATCCCATGATATAAATCCCTATTATAAATATTTATAAATGGTGTTCATCTGTGCCATGACTTAAGAAACATGACTTCAGAAACCATCAGATCTTCATCTTGAAAGCCGGTCCTTAAAGTCCCAGAGCTCTGGCTCAGCCTTCAGCAAGGCTGCCATGCAGCTGAGAAAGTTCCAGCGGTTGGACGTTCCGGCACCCCCTGCGGTTGAGGTACTGAACGAAAACGTTGGAAACTTGGAAATCGCGGGAAAAAGCTTGGGAAAAAACTGGCTATACAAAAATAGCAACCCTAAGATAGATAGAAAAATTGGAAACCTGGAAATTATGAAGGAAACATCATCAAAACTATCATCCTGGAAATACATGGAGATACTGTTCAGCATCTCGTTGGGCGGGTGCTATACATATTTAGTAAGTAGGATACATTCCAACAAATCCAATGGTTTAAATCACTTTTATTAATCCCAGTCACTAACCATTCAGCCTCTCGAGATGTAACCTGGAATGTTAATCTCAAGCCTTTTTTTCCTTTTTCATAGGGAAGAATTGAAGATTTAATCTGAATTAATAACATGGAATAACGGCATATTTTAAAATCAGCTATATAAGAGGATGTCAACCCTCACGAACTCATGGCAGGGCTATCCCACTTGGAACAACTTGGATGACCCTAGACGATCGAATTTAGCAGCATTTCCAAGCTGCATCACAACTTCGGGTGGAATGGACACGAGGAACCACTCGTTATCATTCATTATCTGCTTAATTAACCAGGCGCTAGTTACATCTAGGTATACCTGACCGCATCATCCGGACCAAAAGTTGGCTTTACGTTGCTTGCCAAACATGAGATGTTGGGGACCCATATGGGACCCATGCGCCTCGAAACAAGGCATCTGCATCAAAGCCGAACTTCTGCGCAGTGCTGCCAAAGCGGTTGAACAATGACTCGCGATGGAACCCTTTGCGTGCCAAATGTGCTGAGAACCACAAGTCATCGTGCAAGCGGCAAGTGTCGGGGAAACCTGGATGCTTTCAGAGTTGCTCCAGGGGATGGTTTACCTCCATAAATGCGCACTCTTTGAGCAAACCCCGAATTTGTCGTGGATGGATCATTTGGGCCCTAAAACATGTTTGTTGATGATCTTGGATGCCACATATTACTGTCAAATAATCAATTTGAATTAAAGGAGTCTCGTTCATGACTTACATCCTCAGCGTTTCAATGCGTTTCAGGTGTCCCTTGTGGTAACACATACCCCAACCTCCCCAAGCAAGAAACGTTGACCTCCAACTTTCTTGAATGTTAAATACCCCCCTAGAAGCGACCGGCTTCAGTACTGGATCTATTGATCTTGGGGATCATATATGGAGGGTATTTAATGTTGAGAGTGGAGTGCTAGCCCAGCAACCTTCATAATTGCTGGCCCAATTGTCAAAGAATTTGCGTTGAAACAGTACCCCATGCACACCCTCCAGTACTGCGCCCTGTAGGTAATGGTAGGCATGCTGTGTGGCTGCTCCAATGGCACGACCCGGCAAAGGGCCAGTGGCTGTTAAGAGCTTCTCCAGCAAGCGTGGGCCGTAGATTTGATCGTCGTCCACCTGGGGAAAGAAACCACCCATCCCAAAGGATCAAAAGCTTCCGATTTCTTAACGTTCATTGAATTCATCATTGTCCAGCTTCCATATACATCCATATGCTTCCAATACTGCTAGCTTCCGTGCTTTCATCCCGGCCTGCAAGATGTAGGTCTTTGGGTTCCGTTCCATCCTCAACACTTGGTGCATGTGCGTGGCAGGACCCGAATCGAGGCAGCGCTGCAGCTGAAAGTTGTGGAATTGTGAAGCCTTCCTCTGGAGCCACTGCGGGATGTCCTGGGCGATCATGTCGATGTGAAGGTGGATAGCTTTCAATGCATGGGAAAATTGACGGAAACCATGGGCTGTAGCACGGCAATTTTCAAGGTTTTCTCTATAGTTTCACTTCAACTAACTGTGGGAATTTCAGGACCAAATACGTGAAAACATGGGCCAATGCCAAGAAATGTTTCTGGCTGCGATCATCGCTCACTTGAACTCTTTGAAATCACCATTCATAGCGTTGCTTTGCCTGAGAACATGACACTCAAAAAACAAAACCTCATGGTTTCTCAGGTCATGTTTCCCATCAAAATTGCCGTGCAGTGCTGTAAATACCTAATTTCTAGATTCAGAAACACCAACATCAACAGAATTTATGGATAATTTCATGTCGATCAAGCAATCCCATATCAAAGGGATTGTTACCTCTTGATACCTCTACCATCCCAAGCTACCCAATCGAACCCCAAGCTGTAGCTGCGCTGCGCCCAGTGGCATAGATGGTGCTGTCTCGGAGGAAGGTGCTCGGCACAAAGAGGTAGATCATGTCCAAAACCCTGGCGCTGCATGCGACGACTGGGACGACCCTGGAGGTTGATAGCATGCTGTTGAACAACATCAACAAATAACAATATAATACTCGTAAATGTGGCAAATACCCAAGGTATAAATCATAAAAGCAGTTAGACACTAGTTAAACACTGTTTTTCGCGTGGTCTTTGCATGTTTCTGGTATTTCTGAGATGGTCAGTGGGTAAATTATGCTATATAAATTAGAGGCGGCTTATGGCTGGGTTACATTCGGTTTAACACATTGCATCCTGACGCGTCGCAAGGGTCCCATGGAAGCGCTGGCCCGTCTGTGGGCCTGTGGATTATGGGATGGATCATTGGAATGGGTTTTCATCATACAGGTACACTTCCAAAAAATAGAGCCCACACCCGTTGACCGTTGACATTGAATCACAAAGACATCAAGAGGAGAAAACAACACCAGCATACATTTGCTTTAGTGTGAAAAAACATTGTCTCGTCTGGACAAATGATAAAGAAACCCAGAATCTTAGCCAAACTGGCCGTTGGTCATCAGAGTTGAAGTTTGTTGGGAACAACACAGCAATTAGTTTGAGCCTACCTGGATGATACGTGGCTGATAGACATGGTATTTTCCATGATGTGTTCCAATTGTCATTGGTAAAACCCGAATCATATTCTTGCTGGTGGTTTCAAAATGTTCCAACCCTCCGAAACAAATTAGACAGCTTGGATCAAAAATCCAAAATAAGGTTGTTTATCTTTAACGATTACATCACCAACCAGCACATGGGGCTATCAAGCACTTATCCTGGGACATCAACGTGCCCCAGATCATCATTCCTTATGTATATATATATATACACACATATATCCACTATATCCCCGTTGTAGATGGCTAAATCATGTTAACTCCCCATGATTTTTGGTTGAATACCTATCAAGTGATCAAGCACTATATATGGGTTATCCAGCATTTCCTGGGATGCACATCCACCTATGTCCCCTGGAAAGTACTTTTTGTCCCAACTTCAGGCCCTGTCAAAAAACCTCATTCAACTAGCTCATGTTCTCATTCAATATGATTCACATGATGGTTTTCACTCATTCAATATGATTCAAAAGATGTTTTCCTCCCAAAATCGGGATTTTGAAGAAAGTTTTCCCAGATCTTCCCGTGGATTTTCCGATTTCCCATGGATCTTCCTGTGTTTTTGCCGACCTGCTCTGGTTCAGCAAGCTGTCAATGACCGGCTCGATCAACGCGATTCTCCGAGGCGTCGTGGTCATGGCCGCCACCACACGGCCTGTCACCTGGTCTCTCCTAATTGGTGCATACAAAAATCCACCTTATACTATCAGTATTAACCATAAAACTATATATATATACGCATATTTAATTATATGTCATGGTTATAAGTTATAATATATGGCTAATACTGGATATTTTCTATCATAAAATAAGGGTTACTGTAATAATGGTTATCTGCAATACATTGTTAATAATATCTAAGAACTTGATTATGTAGTGGTTACAATAGATACCTATGATCAATGGAAAATCACTAGGTCAATACCAATTGTACAAACATGTAGGAAATATAACTAAATTATGCTTAATGGAAGAAAAAACTATGTATATATATATAACTATATGCAACGATATGACTTGATTACCCTCTAGCTATTTCATGTAGCGAACTGGAAAATCACCATTTTCAAGAACGGTAAATTATGTTTGTTTGTTTTTTTTGCCAGGGCCTCTCTAAGGTTTGCCCAGACCGAACTAAACGGGCATTCTCCATAGCTATCTTAAATAGCCAAGTATATAAATTTACGCAATGGGTTCCAAATGTTTCTAACATTGTATCCGATGAATGCCAATATGTATTTTGAAAAAGTGTGTATACATACATGGGTTTGTGTATATATATTTAAAAAAATACTTTACTTCGTGTGATCCCCACCATGACATTTATACATTTTGTTACTTGCAAATCTTCTGGCATTCTATCTGGCATATGTTCTGGCATATCTTCTGGCATTCTATCTGGCAAATCTTCTGGCATTCTATCTGGCATACCTTCTGGCATTCTATCTGGCAAATCTTCTGGCATTCTATCTGGCATATGTTCTGGCATATCTTCGGGCATTCTATCTGACAAATCTTCTGGCATATATTCTGACATATCTTCTGGCATTCTATCTGGCATATCTTCTGGCATATGTTCTGGCATATCTTCTGGCATATGTTCTGGCATATCTTCTGGCATTCTATCTGGCAAATCTTCTGGCATTCTATCT
>Ga0126342_10023694_pt1 | contig 10017 bp, 7 predicted proteins | sample Cyp1metagenome_FD_92528 | JGI IMG/M metagenome (GOLD analysis project Ga0126342, IMG submission 92528) | Coral microbial communities from Lord Howe Island, Old Settlement Bay, Australia - Cyphastrea 1 metagenome | ecosystem: Host-associated > Invertebrates > Cnidaria > Coral ... | reverse complement strand
TATATATATATAAACATATATCTACATACACTAAAAACGTGAGTCACTGGGGATCATCATTCCAAACATCATTGAGCCTTACAAATAAATATGTATATATATATATATATATGTAAATGCGAGAAGTATATTCGAAACCACCAACTTGCAATTTTTGGCAGGTACCCCCACCAAATCGCATTGTCTGAAAATATGACCCCCATAGGCCCATAGAATTCAATTATCATCATCAGTTTCTCTATCAAAATGGCTATTGTGGGCATACCCAATTTTTGAAGTCTTCTCGCATTCACTGACCATGATTTGTTATGCCACACTCATTCCGCATGACTATATGGTCATGTCAAAAGGGTTGGAAAGTGTAAATAAATAAACAAATATATATATATATATATACATATATATATTATCTGATTTGGCCATTGATCGATTTGTCTGAAACTAGGGTAGCCCTAAATCCATGGGTTGATGGTCATTATCCTTATTTAATTGGCTATATGGGGGGATACCCCCCATTTTCAGACAACCCCTTATCATGGACAAAACTTGAGTATTCATGGTATATACACCAGGGTGATGGCACCCCCAGAGCCTCTTGGGAGACGCTCGACAGAAGCGTCTTCAACTTGGTGGTGTAGGCCTTTCATGGCAGCGAGTCCCACATGAAAATGGCTGGCCATCAACTGGGTGTGGACCTGGAGATTCAACCCCTCTCACTTGACACTTTCAATATCTTTTCAGATGTTCTCATGGGGAAAATGTTCGTACAGCATTGGACTTTGGGGTACTCCTATGTTCAGACAATATCTTATTTCCAGCTGGGCCTGAAAATCATTGACGCCAACAAGAGCAGACCAAACCTGTGGTTCGATAGATAAAATGATGCATAAAATCATGGAATTACACTTCTGATTCACATTAAACACTCCAGTGACTGGTGTCAGAGAGGCAAGCTCATAACAAGGAGCTTTCAATGGCAGGGAGTGGGAAGCAAGTGCTAGTGCTAAACTGCTTGGTGGGCCGTGCCCCAGCCAGAGATACCCTATATCAATCTATATCATGTGATGCCTTTTCAGGAAACTAGTTATGGAGCTCAAAAACTGTGGAAAACCCTTTTGTGTTTGAATTAATAAGTGGTTTTGAAAGCTCTAAACACGACAAAATTCTGCAACGATTTCTATCAACTTCCACACCTCATCAGCCTGCGAGGTCTGCGCTTTCTCGGAGATGTCCACCTAGCACCGGGAATCATGGCCAATCGCTTAGATACCAAACAGCCGAACAAGTCAGTTTTCAGCTGGTCCCTTAAAAAAATCCCCCAAATCTGTAGATTTGGAATTTTTGAGTACGAAACTATCCATCACAACTCGGAAGTGACTTGCAACCATTGGGGAGCTTCCCACATGCCATCCCATGCCTGGCTCCCGCTGGGCCTGCCCGAGTTCATGGCACATCTTCTTCACCCGATCGCGCACATGTTGCACCTGTGGGGTGGAGCATCCCGAGCCTGTGGGGTGGATCAACCAAAAACAGCAGATGTATCCATACTACTGAACTGATGGACAGAGGATCCATTGTTATTCATTAAAAATGCACATATCTTGGTTGCTGGTTATATTACGTTCTTATTGCCCTTGTTGCCCTTGTTGCTGTTCAAATCCGCATTCCTGCGAACTATCCCCATGTTCGCGCTTCAAACCCTTCTTTTGAGACATTAAATTGAAGTCATAGTCCCTATTTCATCTCATTTTCCCAGTTCACACCTCATTTCCCTAAAGAAGAATGCATGATTCACCTTCTTGTCTTTGAGACTCCCTCGCCTACTAGAATGAACAGGGATTGAACAAAACCTATACCCTCCAGTAAACAAACAGTTTTCAATGGAAGCCATGGCCCATCTGGTTCGATGATGTACCTATTATCACATACTGGTGATTTTCTATATATAAATTATCAAGGGCACGGGTTTAACAACTTAACATAGTTTAAACATTTATATAGTATCATGACTGCAGTATATTACTCAGTACATTGATAATAGGTCTATTTACCAGAATTCATTTCTATTAATTTGGTACGCCCAATAAGTAAATCCCATTGACCCACTTAGGGTCATGCTACATTGTCCCAAGCAAGAACCTCCCCCAAAAAAAACAACAACTCTAATTGGAATGGTTTATGACATTTGACATTGGGCTTGCCACATTAGTAAGATATATTTACCATTATTTACCACATTAGTAATTTGGTTTAAAAACCCATCATAGCAACTACAAGGCAACTATATAGCCAGATACAATATATCGTTTATATATATATATAGATAAAAGTTGATACTGTAGTTCTATCCCGGATATGTTCCCCATCAACCCCAGTTAACTACCCAAGGCCTCTTCCAAGGCTTCTTGCACCTTGGTGCTAAGCCGTTGCAACTCCTCCTGGCGCGATGACCCTGGGGCCATATCTGAATGAATGAGTGGATGGGTAAATACATCAAAGAGCGGACCGAAGCTTGCAGGTCTTTTGGCAAAAAAAAAGAATCTTGCTACCAAATAATATCTGATAGATAGATATGTATGTATATATCTTGGTACCCATCCAAGTCCCCTCTGCCCGTAGAAACATGCCAAAACCCCGTCTGGTGCACCTCCATCCCGATTCAATGCCAGGTCTGCCTTAGCCAGAAGAGATTCAAACAGAATATACATAAACTAAGGTCTAACAAACATCGCTATGCTGGATAATCTGCAAAAAATATAGCTCCATTCTATTTAGGCATCCTTGAGTTCAAGGGATCAAACAAGGAACAAAGGATGCAACTGACACAACTGAACAACCATGAACCATACCACAAGATCCCACAAAAGAAAACTTGGAACCGTGGAGAAATGTTGAAACAAAACCAAAAATGACAGAGACACAATCACATATAGTCAAGAAGAATCATCTTTCAATCAGCAGTATAGCCCATGCAACCAACAAAGAACTGGGACCAGCGACAGCAGTCAACTTGTGAGCCTGGCCCTAAATAGCATCTTCCCCCTGATAGTGGGGAATAGGTGGACTAGGTTCAGCAGCTAGTGCTTAGAGATCTCAAATTCTTGAGCTGAAACCGAGGACGCGACGCAGCGGTGGCCCCCTTTGGGCATTGAATCTCTACAAAAAAAGGAAGCTTTGGAGAACGGCAGCGGCAGCGATGGTTTGCCGGATTCTTTTCCCAGTGAGACACAGAGAAAAGAATAAACACATAATTTTGAAACTGCCAGTAACCTACGTGCTCCATGTTCATGATTGAAATGCCTCTGCTTAAAGAGAAGTCATGCTTTCAATGCACTTTCTGGGTTTGCTTCAAGCCTGGGACACCAGCCGCCCAGGCAGTCCCATATGCGAAAACGGAATCTGTCCAAGGTGCCACAAATATCTATGGCATTCCATGGCAATGTCAGCATGGTACGATGGAAACAACTCATTTTTATAGGCTAGGGAAAAACATCCCCAGACCCCATCCACAACAAATTGAGTAACTTGGGTGGTCATCCTATGTCATCCTACAACAAACTGATAGCGCATGTGTTACCCAAGTTTCATACTCTACACATGCCATTTGGGACGGTCACCCTCTACACATGCCTCTTGGATTCAAGACTCCCCAATATAGGAGGTTCAGTTACACAGAATAATGTACTATATATATATTATATCAGTGACAGTCATAGGTAGTTATAGTAAACAGGTGTAATAATGATACTTCACCATGATGACTAAAACCCGAACATTAAGTGATACTCCAGTCTTCAATCCTTGATTTCCACGGAATGGCGAAGACATTTTGCATCACCCCTACGGCCCTGCTAAGGGGATGGAACACATGTTTGGTCCCATATTTTCCATATCAATGCCGAACCTTTCCTGGAAAAAAGAATGCTGGGAACTGGGAACACGTTTCTAGCATCTTCTAGAATTATCACCAAAAAAGACTATGAAAACTGCAAACGAATTATTTACATAACACCAAGGTGTTCCCAGCATTTCCGAACCCTTTTCCCTTTCCGGTCACCATCCTTGCAGTCGTCGCCCGTCCGTCCATCCACCTGTGGCGTCCGCGCCAGTACTCTCGGGTCACATCGATCACTGGAACCTCGTGGCCCGGGTCCTGCAGCGAGCTGCCTGTCAAAATCGAAACCCACAATTTTTAGATAATGTCTGTAAGAAGATACGTTTTTTTTTTTTTGAATGTATATATATATGACAATGTATATATATATATATGAATATAACAATATATGTATATATACATACATAAAAATGATAAGTATATATGTGTGTATGAATATGATATTTTTTTTAAAAAAAAAAACATTTACATATACATATACATACAAATAAAATGAATATACATGAATATAATAATTTAAATATTTAAGTATGTATATATATACATATGTGATTTATGTATGTAAATATGTGTATATATATATATACATACTTGATAATATATGCATATCCAACATATATAAATAACTATATATATATAATATAGATGAATAGATGAATGCATGTAGAAAAATCTGCATATACATCTGCAAAACATATCTGTACATCTAGATATATAGTTATTTATGGTGCTGTAGCATTTACTGCTTTCAAACGTAGGCTGTATAAAGAAAGTTCAAAAGGATGAAACACAACAATCATGTGAGTAGCAACATGTCTGTGAAACAAAACAGTCTTTGAAGGGTCACATTGCATCCCATATAAAATGACAAGGTCATCAATCGCAACAGCTACTTTCTACGACACCGTCCGACAATCTGACCCAGCCATGAAACATATTCCATTGCTCGATGTTCTTTCCATTTCTTTCCCATCAAACAATAGTACAACCACCATTAATCATGATTATAGAATCATTAAGAATTTGCAGGGAAGTTCCCAGCCAAGTTTGACTATCGGGTAGCTTCCCTTTTCTTGGGGCAGTGGCTCCGAATCTCGGCCCTGGCACCGTCAGAAGGATGATGCGCGTCTCAGGTTTGAAATTGTCCAAGACCTGCCACCCAGAATCTGCCCTAGACTTTGAGAGCCCATAATTTGCCTAGGAAAATGGTCTACAAATGCTGTGTTTTCCACATCTATATACATATGCCAGTTTACAGCAGGGGTAACTTAAAAGCAAATATCAGCTTGAGGTTGATATATGTGAACCATTTCGAACCCCTGACACATACCAGAAAGCCCCAACTTACCAAAGCCTATGAATCTCAACATATATTTTCTTTAAACAACATGTGTTTGTCCGTCATCCCTTTGATCCAACTGAGGGCCCCGATTTTTGATATCTTTGAGGTTCCAGCAAGTTGCAGTCTCAATTCCAGGGGAACCATTTCATGGGATGGATGTATCTCTGCCGGCTTCTGGTCCCTCTGTGGACGACCATGATGGGACACTACTATACCCTGAAAAACCAAAAAAATGTGAACATAATTCCCACCTGTGGAAAAAATAAACATATTATATATTTTTTATTTATTTATTTATAAATATATTATATATATTTATATATAAATATAACCAGATCAACATGGTTAACTAGATACTAGCAAGTTAACTAGTATCTGGAATCGGGGCCAATCCTTGTAGGGGATATCTAGACTACATCTCGATCTCGGGTGCATTTTTAGCCGGTGACAGCTGGATGCCTATCTTCATCTCCCCGCAGCCCGTATAGTAGCCCTATCCCTGTCTCTAAAAATCTGGATGGTGCATCCAAAATCATCCAAACGGCCACCAGCATCCTGAAATCATTCATATGACCATGCGCAATCAAGTGAGAAAATCCTTCGCCATTTCTCAAGTTGCTCATATGGCATCACTTCCAGTCTTTCTATTAATTAGCCACAAATCTGTGTTGTCTTGCTCACAATCAACCTACCCTGCAACACGTCCCAAGAACATAAATCGCACTGTGATTTCCCACTAAAGTTGAGAAGTCATTCTCCAGGAAGAGGGTCGCTGGTGATGCCTGCAGCTGACCCGGAATTGACATTATCTTCGATCGCGTTCGATGCACTACCGAAGCATGTCCACCTCTATCACTTGTTTTTTTTTGGGGGGGGAGTTACTGTACCATGGGATAATATTGGGCTCTGCAAGCACCACTCACATATGTGAAAGTAAAGCACGCATGACCTGCTCATGACTGTCTACGTGACACCTCATGTGCTCAACTCTCTGAGCAATCTACGACCTGTGGAAAACGCAGCCACATTGCTATTTTTGCCCTTGTGACCATCATCAACGGTGATAATGAAGGAATATTAAGGATTAATATGGGTTAATCATGCCCCCTTCTCATCGATTCTCAATTGTACTTGGCTCAAATCTCTGAATCTTTTGTGGCTTCACAACCATGTAGCTTTGTGACTGAATAGTCCCAGTATGTCCCAGTTCCTGGCAGCTTTCCGGCGCTTGGCTTGGCACCTTGCCATTGGGATCCACCAAAACAAAGGCTTCATCATGTGCGCTCTGGCGACGGCGCGGCGTTAGGGCCACGTTCTTGGAAAGGGTAAGCACACACTGATGAGCCCCAATGTTGGGTGGCTACCGCGGTTACCACCCAATTAAACTGGTAGCATTCTATAGGTACTGTAACCTTGGCTACGGATGGTCGAGGAAGTTACCGGTATTTGCTAAGCAAGGCCGGCAACTGCAACGATAAGGTTCCAAAACTCCCGTGCAATTCTGATCAAAGATCATTCTCCCAGTTTCAGATCTATATAGTTTCTGGCAATTTGTTTCTTCCAATCCACAAATGATATCCGTCCCAAGCCCAACAACATGTCACCACCCCAGGCCGCCCCTCATGTCCGGTGCAACCTGAAAATCCGGGTCGCGGAGCACGGTACCATGGCCCTCATAGTAGAGGATGAAGTAGTCATTCACGCCACACTTGGACCTGTGCGAAGGGCTTTTCAGCACGGAGCCGGACCTCAAAACATAAGATCTACCGCGTATCTGTTGTTTATATACCATCTGGTTATTTAACATAGCCATGGAAAATCGCTATTTTTAATACGTAAAAGATCTATAAATATGTTATTTCCCATGGCTATGTTAAAATAACCAGAGGGTACTTGGATACAGAGAGCAAGATATTTTGTTTGTTCCTTTTTTTGGGTGGCCCTTTAGAAATTCACCTGATAGCTAAACCGAATCAGCACCAGCACAAACGTTGCTGGTAGCAGCACCTTTTCTTTTGCCACAGGCACAAATGTGCTGAGCAGTTGGTGAAACAACTCGGCATTCAGGTGAAACGATCTTCATGCACCACTTGAGAAGGGTCGTAGCATCTGCAAACTTACTTCTCTTTCAGATCTGAGCCTCTCAATTCCAACTTTGGTGCCTGTTGGATTGACACTTCTGGCCTTTTGAAGTCTTCTTGTATTTCAGGGAACCTGACCAAATATGACCAAATCCTGATTCTGAATCTACTATCAGACTATTATCAACCATTCTGGGCTGCAGCTACAGAGTTTCATCGAGACTGGCGAAGGACAAAGCCAGGTCAGAAAAACCACGTTGAAGACCCGCCTGACCCAACGCAACTGGGTGATTTGAGTATGAAGAATCCAACGGAGGGACCAGCAAAAAAATGTCTTGGAACTACAATAACTATATATAGAACCTATGGCCTATGGTGGATATACGCTTGAATCATTGAATATCATTAAACTATATAAGCAAACTTTTACCTAACTTTGCAGGGGTTAAAGCATTATATATCGTTTAGAAAAAACGAAATTTGGAATGTGGCAGCCAAAAAAACTGACAATAGTCACCAGTACATGAGAAGCATTTTTCCCAAATATAGAATCTATGGGTTCCCCAAAAACTTAGGACGGGAAATAGAATCTATCGTATTCATTAATATTCTATATTAAAAAAATCTATAGGTTCCCCATATTCATATAGATTCCCAGAGATATGTTCTATAATACTGTAATCCCATATTTCTTGATCTATGGGAATAACTGCAGTAACTATCTATAGATTCCCGTGTAAGTTTCCCCATGGCCGCCTCTTTGGAACCTTCACGTTGCGCGGGAAGCACTGCGCTGGCGGAAGCAGCTGCATCACCTCTGGAACAGAACCCCCGTTCAGAAACGGGGTGTTAAGGGGGTTAGCCAACAAAAGTAGGGAATGGAAACCGGTGAATATCATGGTTTCATGGTGGTAATCCAATAAACTCTATATTGTCACTATATATATATATACGTGTGTGTGTGTGTCACAATCGGAACAACAACACAACAGCACTAACATGCACCTTCCCAGAACTGGTGCACCTCGATTGGGATCATGAAACCATGCTCTATCAAACTTACTCCAGTCATAGGAATGTAAAGTCCAAAGTAACATGGAGTTCCAGTACAACCAGCGGCCCCAACATGGGGGTACCCAACTGCTTGGTGGCGTTTTCACCCTGTGATTGCTGGCAAAATCTCCTTATTGTTCTTAGTGAACTCACCACGTTTCTACCCATACCACCGGCCCCTTGGATCCGCACTTGCAGGCAGCTCCTGTCCGACGCTGAATTGGGACACTGCTGAGATATTAGGATCATATGATTCCATGCTGTGCCATTGTTGTTGCTGTTTCCTGCTGGCCGGACTGTCGCATTTCAACTGAAATTGGCGAAAGTTGCGGATTTGTTTGGAACATGTGATTAGGAAAGCAAACAATCAAACAACATGTCCCTCATCGCCATGCCGTGTCAGTTTGCTCCGGCAGTTGCGCGTAGCTCGCCATGTTTGTTTCTTGCAAATAAATGTCCTTCTTTTGGCCCATTGGTACTATATATATACAAAAAAGGAAGTTTGATAAAAATTAGTCTTTTCAGATGTTGGTTCTTTGACGTTCTTTGGGTGAATGCTCAAGATTCCAAATATCTATGAAAGTTGCTTATTATTCAATGAATTTCTACTGTATCATCACCATAATCACTACCATAATCACTACCATCAGAGCATCATTGAATCGTTACAATGCATCATCAGTAAACCTGTGAAGGGGTCCTTGTGCAAGTTTGTGAGCCTTTTCGTGCGCGTTTTCCGCAAGTTTCGGACCCTTCGACCACAAAGCCATGAGTTTCAGCCCTCACCTTGGAACAAATCTATATACATTTCCAGTAAGGGCACTTTTTAGCTGTCTCGCGCTGGATAAAAAATCCCAAACTATGTGCTCCTGAAAATTGGAGAGGGGCGGCAAGCTATTAAGGCTAGTGGGGGCGGTGAATTGTTGAGGTCTTGGGGGGCGGCGAGCTCTTCCTGGAAGAGCTCTCCACTCTCGTTCCCTGCGATAGCCTTGATATTGTATGTCTTAGATATACCAAAAGGGGTTAGTATAGCAGGCGCAGGACTGACCCAAGACCGCTGTCTATGGGAGGTGGCGAAAAAAACACCAATTTGCTGGACACTTTCTCTGATTTGAATTGAGTTCAAGTTGCAGCAATATTCGATATGTCAGATCCCACATAAGTAATACCACTTTGATCCACTTTGTAGGTTACATAGGTACGAATTCCTGGGCCACAAATTCTGTTCTGGTGTTCGGTCGTTTCCTGGTTTTGTGTTGGTTTCTTCCAAAATCATAAAATCTAGGTTGTGGTGCAAATTCGTGAAGACAATCGCTTCAGGGTTCATCCAGCCAAACTCTCCCGGGAAACCAAAGAACCAAAATCTGAAAAGACTAACTTTTCTGAAACGTCCTTATGTTTCCCCACCTGCCAGGTGAGGGTTGTTAGATTTTATCACAGCTGTTCCGGCTCCTCCTCCTTCTTCTTCTTCTTCTCCTCCTCCTTCTCCTCCACCTCCTCCTCGTCCTCCTCCTTCTCCTCCACCACCTCTGCCTCCACTTCCACGTCCACTTCCGCCTTGCTAACTCTTCGCCAATCTCTTCGCCAACTTCCGCGCGCAGTGGGCACTGCTGGACCTCAACTGCCGGCTTCCGATCTGAGTGGGC
>Ga0126342_10023693_pt1 | contig 10018 bp, 7 predicted proteins | sample Cyp1metagenome_FD_92528 | JGI IMG/M metagenome (GOLD analysis project Ga0126342, IMG submission 92528) | Coral microbial communities from Lord Howe Island, Old Settlement Bay, Australia - Cyphastrea 1 metagenome | ecosystem: Host-associated > Invertebrates > Cnidaria > Coral ... | reverse complement strand
ATTTAATTAAATATATATATATAAATATATAATATAATATTTTATTTTTTTTCCTATTATTTTTTAAAATCAAATTTATATTAATTTATATTAAATATTATTTTTTAAAATAATTTAATTCTTAAAAAAAAATATTAATATATTTTCAGAATTTTAATAATTATTTTTAATATTTTTATTTATTTTTAAAATATTTTAAAACCTTGTATTATCTTAGAAATAGAATTAAAGAAATAGAGAGAGATAGAGAGAGATAGCGAGAGATAGAGAAAGAGAATGAGAAATAGAAAGAGATAAAGAGAGATAGAGACATAATCCGGCCAGGCGCCCGCGCGGCCCGGAGCTGGCCGTTGCCCCTGCCGCCGAACACCTGGGGTGGAATCCTATGTCGTCAAAATTCCCACGTTTTACAATATTTTTTGCTGCTTCCATTTTTTACCATTTTTCGGATCTAGTGGCTGAAAATGGGTGAAAATGAAATAACATGATCCCAAGTAGAACCAACATAGGCCCAAGATAGGCCAACCTAACCCTAAGATGGGTCCAAGATGGACCAACATAGCCCAAGATGGACCAACATAACCCTAAGATGGATCCAGATTACCCTCAAGCTAGGCCAATATAGCCCCAAAATAAACTAATATAACCCCAAAATGGGCCCATATAGTCCCAAGCCGTTCACTCCTATCATCTCAACATAAGTCCCTAGCCGGCTGTCGCGCGTAAATATTTAAATATAGAAAGAAATAAACATAATATAAAGAGAAATAAAAAAAAATAGAATAATCAAGAATAATATATCAATGCAAGGATCGGCCATATTAAAATCCAACAACGACAATTACGATAAAAATAAAAATTCCTTCTTCATAACTTTAATTTTTTAAAAATTAGAAATTTATAAAAACATTTTTAGCATTCATAATTTATATTATCCAAAATAATCCCTCTAAGTAAAAAACTATAGGATTATAAAATAAATTGTAGTTATGTTTTCCTATTCTTATAATAATTAATAATTAATCGGCATATTATAATAAAATCTAATAAAAATGTTTTAAATAATCATAATTCATAAATTTAAAATTATTCTAAAAATCCAAATATTTATGTAAAATTAAATATTTTTTTTAAAAATAAATATAATTTAAAATAATATTAGTAATTTAAAATAAAAAAATAAAATTTTATATCCTATAAAAATAATTATTTATTATATATTAATTCCATTTTCTAAATTTATAATGGGTTAGTAAAATAAATTACAAGAATTTAAATTAAAAATATAATGTCATAAATTAAAATATTTAATACATATATAATATATATTAAATTCCGTATAATATTATAAAATATCATAAATTTATAAATCGATATTTCCGAAATTACAACGAATCGTAATCCAGAACATAAATATGTATAATATTACATAATCGATAGTACCAATCGGAAACCTGCAAATTTTTGCATACTACCATATGTTCCCCACAATTGCTATCCAAAGCTAATTCCCAAAGCGGTTTCCCAAAATTATGCCCCGAAAGCTGTTCCCGAAAGCTGCTCCCCAAAGCTGATCCCTGAAGCTGCCCCAGAGCTGCTGTCCACAGCCCCAAAGCTGTCCCAGAGCTGCTCTCCACAGTCCCAAAGCTGGTCCCCAAAGCTATTCCCCAAAGTTATTCCCAAAAATGTTCCCGAAAGCAACTCCACACAATTATCCAAAGTTGCTACTAAAAATTGCTCCCCGAAGTTCCTTGTAAATCTAGACGAAAGCTGCTGTGCTTCAAAGCAAGTATTCCTCAAAGCTATTCCGGAAAGTTGTCGCTCCCCAAAGTTGTTCCCCGAAATTGCTCGCCAAAGTTGTCCCCCAGAGCTGTACCCCAAAATAGCTCCCGAAAGCTGCTCCCCCCCCGAAGTGGTTTGTAAAGCTACCCCCAAAAGAGGTTACTGCAGTTGCTTAGTGGGACACAGACTGGGGAGAAGAGAAATTTGCCCAAAAAAGTATCACTTTTTTGGGAAAATCAAAATTGGATTTTCCCAAAAAAGTAATAAAATTTCGACCTCCGAGCAGGAGGCTCAGGAAGCACAGGCTGAGTTTGTATTCACACAGACTAAGTTTGTATTCGCCAATTTTCCCCAAAATGTGGCAGGCAGATTTTTGGGGAAATTGGACTCGGGAAACTGCGCGCGCTCGGTCTGTGTAAGGCCAGATCGTAATATTGGTAGTAATTTTAGAAAAACAACATTTTTTTTCGATGCATTGAAATTCGATAAAATTAGGATCACAGGGCTTTGTGATCATTATTTCCAGCCTATTCTTGTTCCCATTCTCCGCCTTAACCCTCCATCCTTCGTATGAATATGACAGAATAGAAATCCTCTATCAATCCCTTGGAGCTATGGTCCATATCATATATGACCCCTTAAAGATACAATTACAACGCTAAAACAAAAAGCATAATGAAGAAAACCAGTCTACAAACATCACTATACGATACTATACAGGCAATTTTAGAATTTTTCTAAATCTTGTTTTCCCTGAAGTAAAGCATAATGTTATGGGATATAGATATAGACATAGGTGTGAATACGCCCAACATATTGCATCAATTCTATCTCACAGACATCTCACAAAGTTTCACGGATAGGAATTGAACTAATTGCACACAAAGCCCGATGACCCTTTAAGTACCGAGAAGTCAGGCAGGCTAGAGAATAGGCAATATTTGATGATTTATACAGAATTTAGCTGTTACATTTTTAATTACATAACATCTTGCCGAATGCATTTGCATCAGCAAGGGAGTTCGTGTCTGCAAAAAGCGTCAAATAGCACTCCTGAATCTTGGCAGAGCTTCCAACAGCAACTGGGAGCTCTATGCCACAGAAGGAACGCACAAATCAATATTGTTACTTCGTCCAAAAAAACATACTTGAACATATTTTTACGATGATGATTCCTATTTCTTTTGTTGAGGAGTCCGATAACGGCAAATCTGCGAAACTTGCTTGTAGCTGTACCGCGTCAAGCTTCGTTAAAAGTTCGAGTCCCTTGACCGCAGCAGCAAAAAAAAAGGGAGGTATTCCACAGGCTTGCTGGCTGAAGCGCTGGAACTGATGCGCAAGGCAACGTTGTTACGACATGTTACGACCTTCTCAGATCTTCTCAGCATAGGTCGGTAAGGAAAGGGATCGCTTGAAAACTTATCTCAAAGAGTCGAGGCATCCCCGCGTTCCGCTGGTGCCCACACCCGGAATGCTTAGACTCCAAAGACACCCAAGGCACCAGCTGAGGCACCAAGTCAATCCAAGCCACAAATCCCTGCAACTCAGCTGGCAGTGGGACTTGCCGGAATTGATGTGGCAACCTCATCCTGTGCCGTGTGGAATTACAACCGTCATGTTCAAGGAATGGTTTTGGAGTGCTTCCGGATTTGTTTCTCCAGAATCCATTGAAGTACCTTGCTGCTATTCATGATGGGAAAGAATCTATTACAATCTATTCACCAAGATCCACTGAATGTAAGACTGTAAGATACTGCAAGCACATGCAGCGGGCAGATGAATCACATACGTCCCTTTTGTCGCCGCTTGCACTGACATCTGTCGGCGCTTGTTGCCACGCTTTCAAATGCACGTAGTGGATCGTAGTGGCTACACAATGGCTATGCTAAGCCGCTAGGATAGAGTTTCTACCCATGAATTTCGGCCTGATGCCTGAGGCCCAGAGGGGCACAAATCAAAGGTGGCCCTCTTCATCTGCAGCTGTAAATTCCACAGGGCTGCTCTGAAGCGAGTAATTTCATGATTGGAATTGGCGAGGTGAAAATTCATCCAGGTCATGGTGCTGAAGTCCCTCTCCTACGGCATACAAGGGCATACAAGGGCATCAAATGTGGCTTCAGTAGGCTGCAGTATGTTTCACTGGTGTCTCTGTGTCTGGGCTTTTTACTTTAGTCCTCCTTTCCCGTTTGAGTGGAATGGGGCGCCGAAGTCGCACTTTTGCCTCGTTCTCTAGAGAAGATGTGCCGGCCATGCATGCTGTTAGTTTGATTTTCCTTCTCCTGGGCACCTTCATGACTCTTTACTGACCAACAGCACAGGATTTGGATGGATTTGGCACATTGTTCCGGCAGCCTTGGAATTGCTCACACATCTCAGACTGGCACTTGCTTTCTCATCTCCATAAGGTAGCACACAACAAAGGCCCGTCGTTGAAGCAAGTAACTCCTCAGTAAGCGCCACTGTACGCAAACCTACACCGCAATGGAAAGGTACTGAGAGAAAACATCCAAAGGAATGTCTCAGGAGCCTGCGGCTGAAAGGCACCAAATTGTGCATGAGAATCAAGGGTGAGACACGTGACTGCCTTGGCCGTGCAATCATACAACATAATCTGCATATGTCTGCATGTCATTTCACATTAAGCTCTGTCACACTCGACCGAAACGAAGTTGCCCTGCTGAGGGATGTGCATAGCCCAATTCTTCGCCCACGGTTTGTATGTCTTTGCGGAGCCTCGTGGGTATAAAACTACCAGTGCTACAGCACAAGATACGGAAAAAACAAACACAGTACAAACAATACCAAGACCAGCTGAAAACCAAGCCTATCTGCAGTATCCATGGAGCTATTGTCGAAGCGTATGCGAATCCTGTTCTCAGCCTTCAAGTGAACTCGTGGGAGCTCTGAGCAATGCACAGAACGAACTCAGGGCCCAAGAACCGGACCAAAGGACCACCGCTCGGGCTAGGCAAGAAGTCGCCCTTGCTGCTGTCCGCACCTCCGGTAGTGAAATGATGTGACATGTGAATCTGGGTTTCATGTGAAGCAGCTCCAGCCAAATTTGTGAAGTATATATTATTAGTTATATATAATGTCAATATAAGTGATATATTTGATTGTATTGGTATATTTGTTTATTATAATTATTTGTTTATTAATTAATCATGTTGCATCATTGCATCTCTTACTGTAATGTACTGCATTTGGCTCTGGCTTCGGGCCTCCACTTTGAACTCTCAGATTCGACCTCCACATGGTGATTTTGCATCGGTCATAGCGTTTCCATGCGACTGGACACGCTGATTCTTTGACGGTAGGCTAAGCTCTTGACACGCTGACTCCAAATCGGGTCAGCGTCTCCTAAGCACAGTGCGAGGACAATCACGGACTATTCAAATGAACTCACTAGTCACCAGCGCTTGCTGCCAGCGAGGAGCTGTAATCTTTGCAAGTTGGCCGGGTCTGTCTATACCAAACCTAAGAAAATTGTCAAGCTTTGTAAATGTTGTCAGGTCGTCTTGTCCCTTCAGTTCTGTTCTTCAGCTTGTGATTAATTCTGAGACTTGAGCAGGTATATAGTGCCCGTTTGCTCATGACTATGGAGAGAGTTGAAGCAGTCTTCTGCACAGCGGGTGTGAGTTCATCCAGCAGGCTGACTCCCAACATGTTTCTCTGAGGTCTCCAGGGCTGAAAAAACAGAGCGACATTCTGCAGCTGTACTCCAGTTTGGGCCTATAGAGTGCCCTCTCTCAGGAGGTTCTGGCGAGCTCAAGCTGGCCTCAAACAATTGGCATGCTTGTCATTGTGTGCGACATGTGCGACATGTGCGCCACTTGACACGGGGTATTCCTGGGACGCCTAGGGCCTAGGCGATCCACTGAGTTTGGCACTGTGAAAACCTGCGCTGGGCTGTGTGTCTGTAGGAGCTTCATCAGTGCCGGCACCCGAGCAGAAGGCAAAATCGCCTCTTTGGCAAATGATGACAGGGAGGCGGTTGCAGGTTGCAGTTGAGCGCATGTCCCAAATCATCCCAAATCTAAAGGCCAATAGTAAATTCCCTTCCAGCTGTGACTTGACTGCATGAAGTGAATGAGGCAAATTTATGAACATATATGCAAATATGTTTTCTGCAGCCGGCCTTTACAAACATAGTGCAGCCCAGATGAGTTTTATCATCACTCTCCTTCCATCAGAATCAAGTGCTTCCAGAACTGGGATAAGCTCCCTCACGACAAAACTGCTACAAGTTGCCAAGTCATGCTGAGTCTCTCACAGATAACCCAGCTGGTAAAATGTAAGCACCAAAGGCACTGACCTCAAACCAGAGAAGACAAGAACACAAAAAGGGAGCAAACGCAGGGTCCATGCGCTCTTTAATCCAAACGTCCATCACTGAGTCCTATGCTGAGAAGCTCTCTCCCTGGCAACTCCAAAAATTGGATCAGTTTTCTGAATTCACGTAAGTTCCACTGAAATCGATACCGCCATGTCTTGCCATGTCTTGCCTCGCTTGTCTTGCCTTTATCGCTCATCTGGACGAAGGTTCCACCGCAAACTTCGATGTTGGCATCCGCAGCGCTCATGACCTGGGGATCGCAACACCCCAGGTTCGGTCTCGTGCTCCAGCCATGTCCAACCTAAACCATGCTACATGCACCTTGCATTAATTACCCATCATTACCCTGCAATGTACAAGATGATACAAGTACAAGAGTACTACACTAGTACCACTATAGTTACTATGCAGTTTGTAACTTCTATCCATTTCCCCTCCAACATCAACGAACACCTCACCAAGGAAAAAGTGCATCAAGAGCTGCCTTTGCAAGCTGATTCCAAAGGTCACTTCCGTCAGCTGCGCCTACCTGTGCAAAATGCCGGCATTAACTTCAGATTCACACCGGGGACCCAAGAATTGTTCTGCGTCTCATCATGTTTTTGATTTTATGCTTTTGCAGTTGCTTGTAGCAGCTGTTCCGTGCCTTGCCGGAAATGGTGAGAATGACCCTCTTCATCTCCTGCTCGAGAAACGTTGGCAAACAATGGGGAGTCACAATGGACGTCTTTTACCGTGGCAGCTCGAAAATGCTGGAATGCTTCGGAACTCTGATATTCACAGCGCTGCAATATACTGCAATGACATGGGAAGGGACAACCGGGAGGTAAGCTTTGGAACCCGCCTCATCTGATTCTTGAACCAAGCCTTTTCTCGCTGGGCTCACTCGGCAGGGTGTGAAAGCTCCTAGGAATCGACTTGAGGATACTTGAGGCCCAGAGCCCACGTGGCCTGAAATGGCCATGAGGGACACTTAATTAACCCCGCGCCTGTAGCTGAAGGAAACCTTGACCGAGTAGATGCCAAGCCTTGTTTACTGCAAGGGTGTGTCAGCACTATTCAGCACTGGCTTTGATCATTTGCATCTGAGTGATTCTGAGTGCACGGCGATGATGCGAACATGACAATCTGTTAAAAATACGTCGCCGTACCCGGCACCACATGGCAGTCCTATCCTGTAGTCTGAGACGCTGCTGTGGGTGGTTGGGATGTGGTTGGGCTTTGGAGGCGTTTCTCATGCGATCTTGGTGCTCGCATAATTGCTCACAGTCACTTCCTAGCTCTGGATGCCAACCAAAGAAGGAACCAACATCAACTGTCTAAAAAGAGCAAGACGTTTGTAAGTGGATTTGATCAATGATCCGAGCAACTCTATGCATGGCCCCTCTTTTGCAGCCGTGTTGAACCGAGACAGCACCAAATAGCGGAAGAGAATTGCAAAGAAATGGCATACACTACAAGAATAGCATCGCTCACTTCCTCGTAAAAGACCCGGCGCCTGCTTCAACTTGATATTTTCCCAACTTGGTGACATGGCTGTTTTGATTGATAAAATTATTAAACCATATCATAGATAGAAATAGGTGTCTAATATATATATACATAATATCATATCTATATACACAAAAAATAAAATATAATCTAAAACCTATGATGCATGATGATGCATGATATGTAAAAATATGAATATAAACGCGCACATACATAAACGCGAACATACATAGATGTATGTATGTATGTATGTATGTATGTCTGTATGTATGTATGTCTGTCTGTCTGTCTGTATGTATGTATGTATCTATCTATGTATCTATGTATCTATGTATGTATGTATGTATGTATCTATGTATCTACGTATCTACGTATCTACGTATCTACGTATCTACGTATCTATGTATCTATGTATGTATGTATGTATGTATGTATGATATGCATTGTATGCATTGATATGCATTGATATGCTGATATGCGGTGCGGTGTTTCCATCAATGCAAACTACGGCATCTTGAAACACACGGATAATGTTTCGATTCCTTTGGTGGCACTCTGCTCTCTGCAGCTCTCTAGCCTTGACAATCGTCGTCCTGGGTGCATCCGGGATGGCCTTGCGGAAGATTTCACCAGGTTGTGGTCCCAGATCCCAGGCAGAAAGGGTCACAGCATGTCTGTGGCCTCAGGGTGATCAACAGCTGCTGCTGCTGCTTCCCTCAATGCCGCGTACCTGGAAGCCGACTCTCTGAATTTGTTCCATCAGCAGTTTTCTGCAGCTGTTCGAAGTTCAAAGTGTTCAAAAGTCATCAGAATCATCAAAGATCCAACAAAGATTGAGTACCCTTGTTGCGTCTCCCCGGGTCGAAGGGCCGAGGATGGCTGAGGTTCACACTCATCTTGGCTGAGATTCGGGGAAGTTGGCTCAGACCCTGCCACCGGCCTGAAGAAAACATGCTGATACGACATCTGCCGAGCCCCGGGGCCAAAGTCCAGCATGCAGACTTTTTTTTTGCCAGGCTGTCGTATCGGTTTTGAGACAAGTGTGCCCCTTGAAATGACATGACGAAATCACAACCTGTTCATCGCATGGCTTTTGTATCCTCCCTTGGCACATCGCTCTAAACAACCCTGCCTTCCCAGCCATGACCTCAGCTTGCAAAACTTTGAGTGGATCACTCCCCTTGCCATGCCAGCATGCCTGCGAGTTTAATCGAGTTTAGAGATCCAAAACGATTCCAACTTCAAACGGTTAGTGTCACTTGAACAAGTATTAATAAATGCTCAACATTCAAACTGCTGAGTTTTGTTGGCCTGACCTGGGTCCGATGTCCCCAGATTTCTCTCTGGCTCTGGTGCTGGATCGTGCTGAGATGTGCTGAGGTTTGCACACTCGTGTCTCTGGGAAATAGCCATGTCGATCAGGCGCTCCAACAACACGTCTTTGACATGAACTGAAGCGATATGAAGCGATTTAACTGAAGGTTTGGCGAAATACCATATAATCATATATAATCTATACCATGATTCTAATGTCTTCTAATGACAAAGGCTTATCAACAAACAAGTGAAATTCTGAAAGCCCCCAGCCGTAGACCCAGCCACCACCGCTCGCGGCAACCTGCACGGGTGGAAAACATGTTCCTTGCAGTTTTCATCGCATTCTCCTGTCCTATCGCGCACAAGAAAAACAAGGAGGGCGCCTCCACAACGTCGCCCTGCAGCACAGCAATACCGTATCTGAATGAAAGCTGAACCTCTCAATTTCCTGCAAAACAGCAACCTTGCTCACGTCCTCAAGATCCTCAAGAGTCAGCCTGCGCCAGTGCCAAACAAGAGTCCGCGAAAGCGGCCTGGCAAAGAGTTGAAGAATGTTGAAGACCATGCTGCGGATAAGTCTGCATGAAGGCCCATGTCTGGAGGCCACCTCTTCTTCCTTATCTCCAGGACCTTGGAATGCTGAAAAGTATGCGTAAGCTCGCGCAAGAGATTTGTTTTCATGACCTTGGTGCCTTGGTGCTTCACCAAGCAGATCAAGCTGCAAGAGTATCCTGAAACACTAGGCCATGGGCTTCCAGGTGCGAAATCCTGCACAACTTTTACCAGCCTGGGCAAAAAATTTACGTCCAACACGATCTGCAAAAAACCAGAGAGTATATCAACTTTAAGGTCCGTGCACCCCCTGTTGCGTCCTGAAGCAGCAGCATTTTGTTGCAGGATGCTTGGAATCTTAGTGCCCTTACCAACAGCGATAGGTGATGGTGAACCTGCCACCCCAAAATAAAGCTGAAATATATGGGGGTTGTCCAAAATACCTTTTCCCGGACAGCCCTCAATCGCTCAGCCAATCGCGTAGCAACCGCGGTACCACAGTGAGCAATCGCGGAAGGGTTTGTTCTTCGTTGATCAGAT
>Ga0126342_10023692_pt1 | contig 10018 bp, 12 predicted proteins | sample Cyp1metagenome_FD_92528 | JGI IMG/M metagenome (GOLD analysis project Ga0126342, IMG submission 92528) | Coral microbial communities from Lord Howe Island, Old Settlement Bay, Australia - Cyphastrea 1 metagenome | ecosystem: Host-associated > Invertebrates > Cnidaria > Coral ... | reverse complement strand
CGCCACAACGGCGTGCAATTTTTCATCGCTCCTGTGGCCAGCTGGCTCCGCACCCGCCGCTTTAGCGAGCCTACTTTTCGACCCTCCTGAGCCACAAATCATTGGAAAAACGCAGTGTTTCACGACTTTCCTACCTTTTCGCGCATCTGTATCTTCTGTCCTATTACTCTTTCTCTTCTACTCTTCTCTCTTCTAATCTTTCTCTTCTCTCTGCCTCTGCCCTACTCTGCTTTTCATCTGTCCATATTGTCGGAAGTTTGACTTCTAAACTTCCTTCGAATAGTGTGTATACATGTGTATAGATAAATAAATAAATAAATATATATATATATACATATATATATATATATACACATATATATACATATATATAGATACATAGATATTTATATACATGGCCATGCTGAGGCACGGCTCCTCTTGCATCCGCTCCTATAAAATGGAAATCCACCGCCCCTCTATAAAATAGTCACCAAGTATATTCTTTTGTGGAATGGTGCCAGCCCAGATCCAAAAAGTGAAGCAAAACTTAAGGCATTGCAAACCCAGTTTTCTATTCTATAGGGGGTCTGTTGATTCAGAAGGTTTCCAAATCGGTTCCAACCACACGAAGTGCTGGTTCACAAAACAGCACGGCCTTTTCTGTGTAGGGCCGCTAGTAGCGTTGCCACGGCTCGATGCCCATGGGTGAACCCTAAGCAGCGGTTGCTCCCTGAAATAGGCAATTGGGCCACAAAGGAGCAAGTGGAAAAGGTGAAATGTTTGAATACACAATTGAGTGGCACTCAATTCACACCGGTGGAAAGTGGTGTGTTAAAAGAAATTCAAAAGGGCTTAGGGCACAGGTTCACCAGCTTCGAATTCGCCATCTGGCACTTCGCGCCCTAGAAAGTGGGCGCACAAAGTGCAGTATCCTCTACTTTGGATACTTTGATCCGTGAACCTAGATGGGCACCTCGGGTCAGAGTGCCAAACTCTACCGCTCCTAGTGAAGTACACGGGATTATTTGTGTAATCTCTCGAAGTTCTCGGCGGCACGTTCTGATCGTCTCAGCTCTTTCCGCCTCGCAGTGAATCTTCATTGCTTCATAGGATTGCCTGGGCACAGAGGTCTGTTGGATCTGTACGATCTCTCTCCTGTAGTTCTCGATCTCCATGTCGTGAATTTCTCTTTCTACAAACTGGGTATTCATTCTGTTGACCTCTCTGATGTGGTCGGCCACGTCCATGATCTCCGTCATGTGGAGCTCGGTCTCAATTCCAATTGACCGCGTGGTTGGCATACTCGCCTCTTCGAGGTTTTCCTCTTCAACCATGCCATCAAGGGAGGGTCGCCAAAAGGTCCATGACGTGGTCTTGATGCCATACATCAGGAAGTTGCCCAAGACAAAGGCTAGAATCGCGGTAAAGAGCAGCACAGTCATGTCCAAGTTGAGGTCGATGTAGCGGTAGTTGGTTGTTGAAAGTGATTCAGAAGTATTCGTGGCTGCCGTGCAGGCGTTCAAGCACATAGCGAACATCGCCATCATCGCTCTTCCGGGTCGCTTCACAGCAAACATCTCGGCTGTGCGTTTACTCTCTTGTGGGTTTTTCTTCTTTGCAGCTTGGAAAATTGTGTCGCTTTTCAGTTTCACCATGTGGGACCGTAAACGGTCGGCCAGCAGTTGTGCAGCGCTTTGTTTGGTGAGGCCATCAGCGCACTGTTGTTCGCTGGAGACCCATCTGGTAGTGGAGCCAGAGCAAGCCAACTTGTCTTGTGTGACAAGTACTTCTATTGTCGTGCGTTTGTCAAAGCCACTGTTGGCCTGAATGTCCAGCGGAAGCCATGGTCGCCAGATCAAATTCCAAAAAGTTGTGGTGAACAACAGAGAGTCAGCTGCTTCAGATGCAGCTTGGCTTTCAGCAGCTAAGGTGCTGCGGGAAACTCTTGCAAGCTTCCAGGATCTCCAATCTAGAACATTGTAATGACCCTGCTCCCCTTTTGCCACCGTCTTGTCCACCATCGCCACAAGGTAGCCACCCTGACTTGACAAGTCAGATCTGCAGGCAAAGCTTGCATCGGAGAAAGCGATGAACGTAATGTCATCTTTGGAGGCACTCAGGGGCCTATATTCCAAACCAACATCATTGTTCTCCTTGGCATACCTTAAGACCTCGTTGGCCTCTTGCAGAGTGGTTGTGGTAGCGTTGGTGACATTGCCAGCCAGCATGCTCACGGCAGCTTGCAGCCAGGGAGCAGTTTGGGTGCTCGGCCGTTGCAAAGCTCCAAGTAGAGCACGTAGTGCAGTTCTTTCACCATTAGTGACTGGTAATGGGGATTGAAGTCGATCCTTCTGGATGCTGATGGGCTTCTGTTTCTTAAAGTTCTCGATCTTTGTGATCTTCGCGCCACAGTAGGAGAGTTCATCTCTTTCAGTTCCAGAATGCCATCGCGAAAGCAAAAGGTTCCACGAAACTTGTCCATGAGTTTCTTGGTCGCTGGGTCTTGCTCGTTGCAGCGTCCCAGCAAGTCATCCACATGAATGCCAAAAATTGCCAGAAGTCGCGGTGGATCATCGTCATCTTCTTCAGGTCGTAGAGCTCGATCAAATGCCAAAAACAGGCATGAGTCCAAAGGATGTTGGACTATGGCACCATCACCCATAGTCAAGATTCGATCCACAGCGTCATCAAACCATGCTTTGGGAGCATCAACCAGGCCGTACATAGGCTTTGTCAGCTTCATCACACGGCCGTGTCCAGGAGGAAGTCCAAGTAATCCATCAGCGTCTTTTGGAAAACGTATCCAAAGCTCTCGCTCTGAGCTGGGGTCGTACTTCTTGCCCTGTAAAAACGCTGTTGAAATGTCAGAGGTGAAGGGGTAGAAACCAAGCAAGGAGGTGATCCTTAGACGAGATCAAGTCCAACTTCGAAGAGCACCAATGTATCCCCATCGCACTCTCCGAGCAAAAAGGCCAAAACTGATGGCACTGCAATGATGGTGCGCGACATGGCAAAACAACATGCTACTGGCTGTCCTCACCTCAGTGACTCTGGATGGTATGGAATACAAGATGGTGGTGCAAGCTCTGTCGTTGTGGGTCACGAGACGCTCATGCGCATCATGGACCACATGACCCAACGTGGACTTTCTGTGGATCGCTACCTCTTCATGGCAACCGACAAGATGTTTGGTTTTGGAGGTGACACTTCCCGACGAGCAGTTGGAGCGTGCGCCTTCCCGTCTACATAGGCGGCAACTGCGGCTACATGGAGTGCTTCGTGACTGAGGGTGCTACACCCCTACTGGTTGGCAGGCCCATCTTGCAGGCTTTGAAGACCAACATGAACTACCAAGACAACCAGATGACTGTGTCGGGCGGACCTTGGATCGATGTTCCAACTGGCGAGAAGGGAAAATATCTACTTCGACTTGATGATGGAGTTGAACGTGATCCTCAAGGAGAACATGTGTCCTTTGATTACATCACTGACGAGACCCTCGCCGCGATGGACAACTATGAGGACCTCGATAGCTATGTCAACATCCATGGGTACCTGGCCACGACCCAAAGACCACCTCCTGAAGTTCCACTTCAAGCTGTGGAGATCAAGGACGAGATCATCATAGAAGAAGAGCTTTCGTCTGATCCACCTGATGAGGACCCAACAGCGGTGAGACGACCCATCACCGACCGGCTCATGAAGACCATCCACATGAACTTCAACTACTCCGGGCTGAAGGTGTTCTGAGCAACTCGGATAATTCAGCTGCAGGTTTCTTCCCTGTATTTTGATCTTGCGTTAATCGCTACATCCTGCCTCAGGGTCCAAATAAGAGCTTCGCTACCAATCCCGCAGTTGCCAAAAGTGTGTGTGGAACATCTGAAAAGATGTAAAACTTCTAACGTGCTTGTTGGGTTTTTGAGAACTTAGTTTTGATTTTTGTTATCAAACTGTCACAGCAGGGGGCACAGGTGTGACTCTGGTTCCTGTGCCAACGAAGACGGCCAGAAGTCACAGTGATATCAAAGGGAGACGTCCCTTTGACGTACCTGCTTCAATTTTCAATTTTCATGTCAATTTTCTGCAATGGGTCGTGGCTAACCCAAGAACCACCAAGCCGTTTTCCAACAATCTGTTTACTTTCCTGTTCGCACGGTTTTCGCAATCTGATTTGCTGCTGACACCGTCAGATGGAACAGTTGCATCTAGCAAGGACGTAGAAGGAATTCATCTTCACTGTTCTCACGCCTAGTCATTCAATTTCTCCTGTCAGGTTTAACTGAAGTGTTTGTGCACGTACGATGCATTCCACATCAGTAATTCGATAAGATGTTTCTGAGCAAGTGTGTGTGTGTGTGAAAAACAGTATTTTGTGCTCAGAAGTTTTCTGTGTGTAAAAGTTGTTGTTTGCACACACCTCTTTGAGCTTCTTTGTGTGAAAAATGTATGCGAAAACGAAAACATGTTGCTTTAAAATATTTGTGTGTGTGTGCGCGCAAATTTCGGGGTGTAAAGAATCAATGTGTGTGCCTCCTTGTGTGCACTCATTTGTGTGGGTGCGCACGTGTAAGATGCCAACGTTGCAGCCACCCCATTGCGATCTGCAGATACTGTGGAATTGCGAAGGATGAAAATAGCAGCTTGCCACGCCCAATTGCCAAGTACCAAATAAAGTCCGCGGCTTATATTGGCGCGATCTCTTTCTTGTAGTTAAATTAGGTTAAATCCTCATTAGCGTGTTCTTGAGCTCATCGTTTTGCCTGGTGAAATCCCGAGTTGTCTCGTCAACAAGGTTCCGGAGAATGATCCGAAGGTTCCGGAGAAGGTCTGGGAGGCTTTGGTGCCAAGCCAGGTCAGGTTTGAACAGGGTTCGGCTCTGGTGCAGAGCCACGTTACGTTCAACAGGGTTCCGGAGAAGGTTCCGGAGAAGGTTCCGGAGAAGGTTGGGAGGCTTTGGTGCAGAGCCAGGTCAGGTTCAACAGGGTTCCGGAGATCGTTCCGGAGAAGGTTTCGGAGAAGGTCGGGGAGGCTTTGGTGCAGAGCCAGGTGGGGTTCAACAGGGTTCGGCAGAAGGTTCTGGTTCTGGAGAAGGTCTGGGAGGCTTTGGTGCAAAGCCAGTTCAGGTTCAACAGGGTTCCGAAGAAGTTTCCGGAGAAGGTTCCGGAAGGCTTTTGTGCAGAGCCAGGTCAGGTTCAACAGGTTTTGAAGAGGGTTCGCAGATATGTGAGGTTCAATAGGGTTCCGGAGAAGGTTCCGGAGAAGGTTCCGGGAGGCTTTGGTGCAGAGCCAGGTCAGGTTCAACAGGGTTCTGGAGAAGGTTCCGGAGAAGGTTCCGGAGAAGGTTTGGGAGGTTTTGGTGCAGAGCCAGGTCGGGTTCAACAGGATTTGCGGCCAATTAATATGCGGAAAACCAGCTGAGGTGTTTCCAGCGCTTGGCTTGGCAGCAGGCTTCAGAAAGATTTGTAAAAATTAAACGTTGCGGCTGTTGGGGATACCACCGAAACTTATTTACATAAGGAACTTTGAGATTTCTGAAACGCAGGTGCCTTGACAGACACATGGTTTTTTTAGACACAAAAACGTATATACACAACATTTTTCACACAAAAACTTCTAACATATAGATGTTTTTACACAGGAACTTCTGACACACAGGTGCTTACAAGAGCGCGCTTCCACACAGCAGTTGGTACAGAGTGAAGGCTTTTATGCGCAACATTTTTTACGCATAGAAAACGTGTCCACGTACGTAGAATTTTGACGCAGTGATGTTTCTATGAGGAATTTTTGAACACAGCAACTGTTACACACAGATTTTTTCTTGCACACCGACATGTTTACAGACAAAACTTGGTGCTTACAAAAAACATTAAGCACAGGTGCCTTTACACTCAGATGTTTTACCCACAGAAGCTCCTACACACAGGAGTGGGAACCATGCGCGGTTGAAAAAAATGGAAAGGATAAACGGTTGATGTGTTTTTCCCCAACAGCGTAAGCTAATGGGGTCCTCAGCCCAGAATAGCTCCGGTGTGCACTGGTGCAGGCGCCGGGTCAGGTTCAACGAAGTTCCGGAGAAGGTTCCGAAAGTTCCGGAGAAGCTCTGGGAGGCTTTGGTGCAGAGCCAGGTCAGGTTCAACACCGTTTCGGAGAAGGTTCCGAAGAAGGTCTTGGAGGCTTTGGTGCAGAGCCAGGTCAGGTTCAACAGGGTTCGGGAGAAAGTTCCAGAGAAGGTCGGGGAGACTTTGTTGCAAAGCCAGGTCAGGTTCAACAGGGTTCCGGAACAGGTTCCGGAGAAGGTCTCGGGAGGCTTTTGTCCAGAGCCAGGTCAAGTTCAACAGGGTTCCGAAGAAGGTTCCGGAGATGTCGGAGGCTTTGGTGCAGAGTCGTCAAGTTCAACTTGGTGCAGAGATTGCAGAGCCAGGCCAGAGTCAACAGGGTTCCGTTCCGGAGAAGGTTCCGGAGAAGGTTCCGGGAGGCTTTGGTGCAAAGCCAGGTCAGGTTCAACAGGTTTCCGGAGAAGGTTCCGGAGAAAGTCGGGGAGGCTTTGGTGCAGAGCCACGTCAGGTTCAACAGGGTTCCGGAGAAGGTTCCGGTGAAGGTCTGGGAGGCTTTGGTGCAGCCAGGTCATGTTCAACAGGGTTCCGGAGAAGTTTCCACCGCTTGGCTTCGCAGCACGCTTCAGAAAGATTTGTGAGAATAAAACGTTGCGGCTGTTGGGGATACCTCCGAAGCTTATTGACGCATAAGTTGCGGATCTTTCCCCCCAACAACAAAATTTTGCTATGGGGTCTTTAACCTAGATTAGATCCGTGCAGCTTCAACACCAGGTTCCGGACAAGGTTCCAGAGGGTTCTGGTGCAGATATCTCGTGAGGTTCCGGTGGGTTCTGGTGCAGATACCTGGTCAGATACCTTGTGAGGTTCCGGAGGGTTCCGGTGCAGATACCTCGTGAGGTTCCAGTGGGTTCTGGCGCAGATAAGATACCTCGTGAGGTGTTCCGGTGCAGATACCTCGTGAGGTTCCGGAGGGTTCCGGTGAAGATACTTGCTGAGGCTCCGGAGGGTTCTGTGCGGTTCCGGAGGGTTCCGGTGCAGGTACCTTGTGCCGTTCCGGAGGGTTCCGGTGCAGATACCTTGTGAAATTCCGGAAGTTTCCGGTGCAGGTATTTGGTGAGGTTACGGAGGTTACGGTGCAGATACTTGGTTAGGTTCTAGAAGGTTTTGGTGCAGGTATCTGGTGAGGTTCCGGAAATTTCCAGTGCAGCTACCTGATGAGGTTCCGGAAGGTTTACATCAAGATGCATGGTGAGGTTCGGGAGGGGTCCGGGGCAGATGCCTTGTGAGGTTCTTTCCGGTGCAGGTATTCGGTGAGCTTCCGGAGGTTACGGTGCAGATACTTGGTTAGGTTCTAGAGGGTTTTGATGCAGATACCTGATGAGGTTCCGGAGGGTCTAGGTGAAGATGCGTGGTGAGGTTCCGGAGGGTTCCGGGGCAGATACCTTGCGAGGTTCCGGAAGGTTCCGGCGCAGAGACCTTGTTAGGTTCCGGAGGGTTTTGGCGGAGAAGATGCTTGGTGAGGTTCCGGAGGGTTCCGGTGCAGATACCTTGAGGTTCCGAGTGTTCTGGTGCAGATGCTTTGTGAATTTCCAAAGGGTTCTGGTGTTTTTTTGGCATAAACACGGAATTTTTATGGCATAAGCGCTTGATTTTTATGGCATACGGCCTAAGTAAGGACTTTCGTGGCAAAATCGCAGAAGCTTTCAAGCTGTTGGGGATAGCACCTGAGGGGAATTTTTTCAATATTTTTATATAGATTATCGTTTCCGAAATTGCGGGAACGCAGCGTGTAAGTCATGAAAAACGAAGCACGGTGCTGCTATCACGCAGTGCAAAATTGCGAACATAATGATGTGAGTGTTTCTTGCATGAAACAAATGTTGATAAAATTGAATATATTTTATTCATTTCCCCCTTGTTATTGTAGACGAAACGCTCTTGAAGTGAATGTATCAAAAACGAACTTCAAGTGATTCGATGCACGCCTTGCATTTTTAATCCAACCCGTCGAATTCACGCGGGTCCAATTTGTTTGTGACATGCATCCTTGACCAATCGTTTGCGATGGTGGTTTTGCTGGATGTCCCAACGGATCGGGTGTGTTTAGATTCCGATGCGATGGAAGACTTTGTTAAAACTACTGCTGCCGTGGACGCGTTCAAATTTGCAATGGATGTTTTCTGTTGCGCTGCTTTTTGTTTCGTGGCCCAGACACAGAACAAAGTCAAGAAAAATCAATGCGTTACAAAAATGGACATGCCCGACTTTACGAGAACAGTTCCAAATAACGCACGTCTTGGGAGACCATTTGTGCATGACAACAACCCATCACAAACACTTTTGCAAACTCTTGGGTTTATTACATACATGACGGCCTTTCCATGGTCCTTTCGCAAGTGAGAAAACCAATGCAATGCGAACCTCGACCAGGGGGCAAAAAGTGGCACGCAAATCCGCAGCAAAAGCGTGGCTTGGTGGCGTGCAACATGCTAGAGGGTTTCGAAATAGTTCACATTTGCAGTAATGAAGTAATGTCCATGTCAGATAGCAGATATAGCAGATATACCGGTTTCCTGTGCGCTGCCAGGAGGCCGTCGCTGGCCCCAGTGCCTCCGGACCTGACAGTCAATTCTCGTGTGTTGGTGAAGGCAGTTGAAGGTGAAGATCCACTGCCAGGCAGGGGTTTGCCCGGTTTCTAGCAGGTCAGTTGAGTCAGTTGCATCAAACGCACCTTGAGATAGCCATGAATTGCCAGGTACCATTTTGTTCGTTGGGCCGACTCAGTTCGCTGAGGGCACATGGCTGGGTGTGGAGCTGGATGAACCGAAAGGGAAGAACAATGGCACTGTGCTCCTCAAAACATTTTTTTTTCTGTTGCTGCTTTTGCAGGTTGCCAGTTCGACCAATAGCTTTGGACAGATGAACATTTGCACCGTACTGCTGGTTGTAGGTACAAAATGTGAGTTATTTTGCCGCCCGCCCCGACCACGGCCTGTTCGTTCGCGCCGCCAAAGTGCAAAAGATTCAGGACAGAAAACATGTTCTTCGTAGATTTTACGTTGAACAGTTTGATGGCACATTGGTGGTGAAGCAGCGTTGCCGAGGAGGCGCTACCAATAGAGCAGAAGGTCCTTCCTCCTGAAAACGCAGTCTAGCTGCAAGAATGATGATCAGACATGTTAAAGTTCATTTTAAGTTCGTGTCAAGTTCATGTCAAGTTCATGTTAAGTTCATGTTGAACATGTCTTTCGGAACGGTGTGCCCGTGGGATGAAGGAGGGTTTGTGATCTTCATCCCGTCATGATCACATGAGGCATTGAACTTCAAGGTCGGAGATCATGTTCTGGTAAGGCGCGTCGCGCAAATGCCATGCGTAGGAGTATAATAGTAAAGCATATGTAATCCCACAGAAACAATAATTGGAATGAACATGATTCTTGTTCGGGTTCAAACGTTGGTGGTTTGAATGATGCAATATATGAATCAAATTTTTGTGTATCTAAAATAGGTTTGCATCACTGGACTTATTTGAGATCTTCAGCACTTGAGGCCAGCACAGGATTCCGCGGGCATCATTCGCTTTGCTGGAACCACCAAGTTCGCTGAAGGTGAGTGGTTTGGAATAGAACTGGAAAAACCTCTGGGAAAAAATGAGCCTCAGCTTAATATCCACCATGGCATGCAGCAAATTTCATCAGTTCATGAGTTGTGCTCCCGAACCCCGCAGCACGTTCAGAATTGGCACAAGGCTTACATTATATATATATATATTTATATATCATATATATAAAATATAATATAATATACATATATATATATATATATTATGCAATATATAATATATATAATATATATAATATATATAATATATATAATATATATAATATATATAATATATATAATATATAATATATATAATATATAATATATAATATATATAATATATAATATATAATATATATAATATATATAAT
>Ga0126342_10023691_pt1 | contig 10018 bp, 12 predicted proteins | sample Cyp1metagenome_FD_92528 | JGI IMG/M metagenome (GOLD analysis project Ga0126342, IMG submission 92528) | Coral microbial communities from Lord Howe Island, Old Settlement Bay, Australia - Cyphastrea 1 metagenome | ecosystem: Host-associated > Invertebrates > Cnidaria > Coral ... | reverse complement strand
GTTCTGGAGTTAAAAAAAGCGTTCTGGAGTGGAAATAACCGTTCAGGAGTTCTTTTTCTCTTGAATTTGGCAAAATTGATCGATTTTGGCTTTGGTGTGGAAATTTCCACGATCAAGAGGATCCAGGTATTAATAATAATAATAATAATATTAATGATATTAATATAATAATAATCATAGTAATAATAATAATGATAATAATAATAATAACAATAATAATAATAAATAATAATAATATATATATATATACAATTATGTACATGTATACATGGTTCTTCTTCTTGTATGTCATCAAGACATATCAAGACAATTCAGATCGAAACCCTTGATCATTCTGAGGCACTTCATTTTCCTTTGACATGGCCATATTCAAGTTTTTGTGGGCGCCTTTCCACGCCAGGGCTTCCCACGGTTTTCATCTACAGGTGTTTCCAGAATTTCAATCGATTTTTCCACGGGAAGCTTCATTGCATCATTAGAATCATCTCGCAATGGGCCAATGAATTTTGTACATCCAAAACCCCAGCTGCAGCACTCTTCCCAAAATATATACGTCTTATTGAGATTCACGTTTAGGTCTGTCGTTTGTCGCAATTTCGACCTATCCTGGATAGGCTCTGAACGCACAGGGGTCTATCAAAGTAACGAAATTAAATGTGATGCAGTGATGATTGAATGAAAGATATTCAAAGATGACAGCTGAATGGATCGTTAATTTATCATTGATGATATCAATCCCGAGTCAAATGGATGAGTTACCCTCTGGTAATTTAACATAGCTATGGAAAATCACCATTTTTCATGGGAAAATCCACTATAAATGGCCATGTTCAATAGCTATTTTGACATAACCAGAGGGTAAGGATGATTGGGCTATCCGCAAATTTCGCTACGTCCCAGGAAGCAATTCTCAGCCGTGGCTCCTGGAAGAGAATACGAGCATCTGCCACTTGTCGAGGGCAAGTCCCCAGAGATCCTATGGGAAAATCCGTTGTATTTCGTGTGTTCCTATATCTGTTTGGGTGGTGTTCCTTTCTATATAATTAGCACATTTATCCAACCTCGGCAAATAGCATCATGCATAGTATATGATTACTGTATATGATGGTATAGATGTTGTTTTTAGGGACACTTCTATTCGCTGAACTGGTTCATTCGAGGTGGCAAGGCGTTGATCACGAGTTTTTTCAAGCCAGGAGGTGTGACCAGAGGTCACCGATAGGTCAGCTATTGTGAATTTGTCGAAGAAAGTGGCACTGTTTCTAGCAACAGTGAGCTTCGATGGAACATTCTTGTTGCAAAACTTCCAGTGGATGCCCAAAACCATGTCCTGTCGATGGTTCTCAAGCCGCAACTGACCGACATGAGGTGTTTACCATCTTCGGCTTCATTTCATTGGTGGCTTCAGTGCATCTCCTATACCAAGGGTGATGGTCCATGGCCAGTAATAAGTGTTTCCAGTAAAGGAGGTGCGCAGTGTTGAATCATGTGATCTTTTTCAACATTTTTCGGTCGCCATCTGATCTCAGATTTTGCCACAAGAAGACGCTATCCTGGACCATTCACAAATTCGCCACTGTGATGGCTACTGTCATCAAGTGATGTTTCAGCTGGTGTTGCCATGTTATCGAGTGCCCTTCATGAAACATGTCCTTTCGATATTTTTCAATGTTCAATTCAAGATCCTTGAATACTCCACCAGAGATACAGACAAACCGCGGCACCACTCTTCTAACAAAGCATGCCACACGAGCTCGGGTACTGTTTCCAGATAAGACAATTGTAAAACACACTGAGCACTGGCGGAAAAAACAGGACTTGACCCAGCCTGTTTTTCCCTTGCTGGTGTTAGTTGGAAAAGATAGTTCGCAATTGTTGGCAACATATGTGAAACTGTGTTTACAACCCCTTGCAACTCGGATGTTCCAGGCTAACACCCCAGTTTCAATCTATGATCCTGATGTCGAACGCTGTTTCTCGCAACGAACCGGGGGTCCACTTAAGCCCATGGCGAATTCCGGCGATGGCCGAACGGCCACATTAATTCAACGACCAGCGCGTTACCACGGCGTAGGTTGCCAAAGGAGAGATGAAGAATTCTTGGTTTAAGGTGATTCACCCAATGTCAGACGATACTGTGGATAGGTGAAATATTGCACCAACTGGAATGGTTGAAAGCCTGTAATGGGATGAAGAAACCACCTATGAAAACTGGTGCAGTATTTCGCTGGCCCACAGTATCATGATGCATCCTTGCAAGGCAGTGCTCTTGACTCACAAGAACTGGATTCTTTCTGCGTTGCAGCAGGTGTCCCGTGTCCCCGTTGGTATTGTCGAATGGGTTTCCCAACGTGAAAAGTTACGTGAAGTGCGGGGGAACAGGAGCCAAGTTAGAAGGGGTGGCATGTCTGAAAGTCATGAGCAAACTGGTCATGGATTTCTATACATTCATATACATTCCGATTTTTGGGCCGAAGTGAAGATGCAGTGTATAGGAATGCTACTTGGGTGCCCAATCATGAATTCTACATGTTCACACACATTCTTGGCCAACTTGGTTTTGGGTGATGTGTGCAACACCAATGAGTGTGGCTTATTCTCCAACTTATTTCATGATGATGAACCACTTCCCCGCAACATTAAATTACCCACAATCAAGACATATCAAAACCATTCAAAACCTTGGTTTAATATTGGACCCATTCTGGGCCATATATGGCGAGGTATCTAGTATCCGGGGGAAGATGTATTGCTGGGACATAGTCATGGTTGCTGTTTTTCGCCTCAATGGATTGGTGAAACGGGAAAATCTACAGGACACCATGTTTTTCCCCATATGATATATGGGGGTATAAAGACCGTATATGTTGCCTCAAACCAGTCCATTGATAGCCATCATCGGCTTGCTTGGAGGATCACCCCATGAGGGAAAGCTGCTTAGTAATTGGGGTTATGAGCCATTTATAAATGTGATAACATGTGATTCGTGATAAGCCACTTTTCAGAATCTCAAACCAGGCTTAGCTACGCCAAGCAGGTCATTCCATTCTTTGGCTCTTCTCAAAGGTCGCTTCCATCCGCGGATGGAGCGTGGAGTCGCCGTCTCGCGATCATGGAGCTCAGGTGGTTGAACCATGATGGACCTATATAGGTCTACCATGAAGATGGGCTTATGCGCTGACATTATTCAGTGTGCATAAACATTCATGATATTCATGTATGTGCATAAACCCATCTGTACTGATTTAGCACATCACTGTATTCAGTATTTGACACTGTTAAATCATTATCATTCATTATCTATATTGGCATCTCTATGGAATCTATGGATGCACTGCACCAGTCCTTCCGAAGTGGCACCATTCACCAGCTCATCCGGGCGTGAAAAGATGCGGAGCCTGAACTGTGGGGCATGAGCCGTGCCATGGTGGGGCAAGCTTGGAACTGGGATGTTCCCCCCATTCCAACAATTCTAATCTCATAAAACCACCATGTTGAAAAACCGAAGATCATGTTGAGGTCTGTCGTGTTCACAAAATTGGAGGCGACTAGAACTCAGGATGCTGATATCATTTGGTATTCACATAAGCAGCATTGTTGGTGCTTGTACCTTCTTCGTCTGTGTACACGACTGGGTGTGGTTCAACATGTTCCCCCCAAAAAAAATGGTCATGTCAGAGCGCCAAAATGACTCACTACCTTTGAGTCGGTTGGAACTCTACTTCCTCGGTCGTTACATCCAAATCCTGGGAAACAGAATAGCGAAGGCTTCGTGCAAGGGGAATCCTCGATTCCGAGAATAACACCCCACTTTCAACTGTGGAAACTTGGATTTGCCAGTTGTCCCCACTGCTATTAACCCAAGGATCAATATACAGTAGACATATATACAGTCATATACAGCAACTTAATATGGATTAATTAGTGGCTTGATATGAATAGTTTTACCCCAGCTAAGTAACTCCATATTTGGGGGGTATGCTCCTCAACCATACCCCAAATGGCAAGATTCTTAAGCGCATCTTAAACCAGGGCTACCCGGGCTAACCTACCCGGCTACCCTCTCCGACCAAGGCCGAAGCCAAACCGGAGCACACGGAACCGGTGAAGTTAAAGCTGACAAAGAATGAGATGGAGGACGCGGATTTTTTTAAAAGTCCCTGGAAATGGATGGAAATGGTAAATATATCTGCGATATCTGTGGTATGAACTGTGGTTTTTTATGGGTTATGTCCCATCCAATAATCAATGGCTATTCCGAATTGAGGATGAAGCTGGGTATGTCATACTGGGCTATTGATTTGCTTGATTTATGGAGAAAAGGGAATAGGCAGCCTATCTTTGGACAAACATATGGTGATCCCTGAGACCGCGTAAGTTTATTTTCAGGCAGCCATGGATATTGTTTCTATGCATGGATTTAGCAGCCAAATAGCCAAATAGTGTTTGTTTGTTCATTTGTGTCGTGTTTTCTCTCATTGTTTGCCAAGTCTGAGATTTGAGACGTCGACAAGAACATGATGTACCTTGACAGGACGTACCATCCAATTCACGGCGGTTCTGTCTTCACTCGTTGTTGGTCCCGAAGTGTGATACTCTGGCTATTGATCAACAGAGGGATAGCCCCTCTTAAACAACCAACAGATAAATTATATAACCTCCCCCCCAAAAAAAAACTATGTTTGCCAAGGGAGTGGTTCAAAACACAATGGTACCGATTAGTTTGCCACATTTCTCATCCCGGGAAACCCACAGGAGACAGGCTGCCTCGTAGTACAGGCTGGACAGACTTGATGGTCAGAACTCCAAGATTGGATTTACACCATGTATATAGTATTTATCATATTATACATATACACACTATATATATAATTGTATATTGCAGTGTACAGATGGAACAGATACGTATAGTGCATATTTAAAAACAAAACACACACACACACAGACCGCTAGTGTCAGCTGGTAGGTGGGCCTTGAAGACCAGAGCTCCCAGGCATGTGATGCTGGCAGTTGGGGGTACCTACCATGACTGGGGATGGGTTATGGTATTGGGTTCACTACATTATTTGTATATATTTGTTATTATAACTATAATGGTTTATCATTACTAACCAGTTTAGTTAGTTCTGTTGGTATTGCTGTTGTTGTTTCTGTTTTATTGTTCGGTGTTGTTAATTCGTCCTTGCACCAAACATGATCAATAGCAGAAACGCGTTAATTGTCCTGTGCAGTGGAACTAAACTATGAGTGTCCTTTCCATATTGAATGATTCGCTCACCGTAAGATGTGATCAGCTATGACAAGATCAGACTTGGCCGAAAAGGGTGCGAAACATGCCGAACTCACCATTTTCTCAAACATGACAACACAGAAACTCCTCCAAAGTGCCTGAACTTCTGGAACTTTGGATCTTAAGAAGTGGCCTGGTTGGATTCCAACGAAGCTACTATCATGTGGTTGGTTGATGATGTTGGTCATTCCTACAACCCCACCGTGCCACCCTTCATGCCATTCATATCCATTAATTCAATGATCAACCTTCAATTCAGGCATTATGAGGGGTCAATCCCCCATGATTCTTCGTTCCAGGGCCAAAGCGGGCTTCAAATGGGTTTGTCTGAAAATAGGGTGATCCCTTTGATTCACTTGTGAAGAAAGTCGTGGTCCCCATTAAGATGACCATCAATTTTGGATTTTCAGGCAGACCCAAATATCACATTGATGGTAATGTATCCCATTATATTCCTAAGAATGGTTGGTTTCTCCATTATCTCCCAATTGTTTAAACCATCATTTTTTCATGGTGAAGCACCCCGTTTTGTTTGTTGTTGAAATCACCTCAATCCATTATTCACCAGTCAAAATAACTATGTTTGATGATGAAAATCTTAAATAATCTAGATCATCCACATTTTTCATAGTTAAACCATGTTTAACCCGTTTTTTTTTATCCACATGTTTCAGGATGTCAAACCATGAACCGCAACCGCTGAGTGATTTGTTGGTTTCTCACCATCCTGTTGCGTCAACGCTCAGCGCCAGGACTTCACTCGGGTCAGCGCCAAGCGCTTCGAGACACCTGTGAGCCAAGTGCCAGGCGGGTTGAAATTTTTTGGACCCAAGGGACCGATCTTTCCATCACATGTAATGATTAGACTGGGATTTTATAGCTTATACATATAGATTGAAATATGTATATATATATATATATATATATTTATTTATAGATTTTATGTTTATAGCTTATATATATATATCTTTGTTTAAGTAGGGGTTATCTATTTATTTGTTTATTTGTTTCTTAGGAGTTAATGATATTGAATGGGATTTGCAGTGGGATTTTTTTTCTGGGATTTCATAGGGGATTCAACGTAAAAATGCGGTATGTATACAATTACAACTAATTATGCTATAGGTAGTACTCTAATTTTGGGTAGGGTTTTCATCATAGCACCAATGATGTTTGGAATTATCACCAATGTTTTAAGGGGTCGCAAACATTGTAACATGGTGACAATTCCAGTTTTGAATGGTAAAACCAGGGATGATTTAGTCTGGCTGGTTGGTGGTTTGGAACATGTTTTATTTTCCCATATATTGGGAATAATCATCCCAACTGACTTTCATATTTTTCAGAGGGATTGGTTCAACCACCAACCAGTAGTGGGATATGCATAATTCACCACAAATCTGACATCTCTGTGTCCTTCAAAATACCAATAGTATACCCGCAGGTTGGCCAGTTTAATGGGGGTAGTGATGCTGATGCTTTAAGACATGACATTTATACTATTTTTGGTGTGTATAAATATATAATATGTATATATATATATATTGATGGGGTCCAAAAAATAGAGCTAATTCGAATTATACATGGCTTCTTATTTGCAAACCCGGGATTTTGAAAACCATATCTTTTGATCGGTTGAAATCGCTGACGAGTAACCAACAAACAGATGGACACAAACATGGTCGAAACCAAACAAAGTGGTCATATATATATATATAACTGTGGAAGCCGTGCTTCCATCAATCAAATCTAGGTGATGGTGCCCGAGTTATAAGTCGGTTTCTAAACCCAATGAACATCATTCCTTAACCATATATCCAACCATATATAACCATATATGCCCCATAGAACCCAACACAAGCATATTGCTATCCTTCGCCAGTGCAGGCCGCACCTCCCACTATTCCCTGAAGTTAAAGGATCCGCAGCCCAAGGGTGTCTCTACTCAGCGCTGGATCGCCAAGGACGGGCATCATCGGATTTTTGTTGGGATCTCATAGGGATATAATGGGAATAAGGGAAATATAGATCCCTTTCCCGTTTTTCTTTGGGATCAGAAGTTCAACAAACAGCTCCCCAAAAAAATGGCAAAGTCGCTAGCTCTGCAGGACTTGGCTAAAGCGCACTCAGAGGTGGCTTTCTATGAGGAGGTGCTGTCGAAGTCGCAACTGAAGTCAGGAAGGCTGAAGTCTTGTCCTTGACAATCAACTCTCTGATTTTCAAGGAGGTTTTGGAACGGAGGATTCCCGAGTTTTTCTTAAACTTACATTTTTCTTTGGTCAAGCCATCGATCTCAAGTGCACGTTTTCGGCTCAGTGCTATTACCGCGGTGTCGCTGTGTGGCCCCTCTGGCCCCTGTCGCCTGTGTTGCCATGTCGTGGACGCCAAAAGGCAAAGGGAAGAGCGGCAAAGGAAGCTGGAAAGGTATGGACTCTGCGAAGGCGTGGAAATGTGGAAAGGTGGAAGATGATATCATCATAGATCCTCTATACATGGATGATCATGTATGTTTTTTGTTTGTTTCTGTTTCTCTCAACAGTTAGATTATTTGTTGAGCCTGTTGTATCCCAATACAATCCCCTGCCTCTCAATAGATGGCTATGGATCAAGAATGGAGTACCTGTTTGGACCCCAAAAAAGGTCTATTTCACCCAACTAGCGCGACCCTACCACGAGTTGGCTTCTTCTCACCGTCAACCTGCTGGGGGGACGATAAAATCCCTCAAATGTCCTTGTTTCCTGTTTCAGTACATAACCAATGCGGTTGGTTTATGTTGGTTATATGTATACGTAGATATCCATCTTATAATGTCATTTATTCCTGTTAAGTTAAGTAACGAATTTGGTTGGCTATGTATGTATACATAGATACACATCTTATAATGTGTGTGCTTCTCTGTTTAAGTAACGAAATTGGTTGGTTATGTATGTATATAATTGTATATACATATACATATGTACATCATTTACAATGTTTTTTTTCATGTTAACGAATTCGGTTTGTTATATGATGCCATGTGTATCTATAAATATCTATAATATAAATATCTATAATATAAATATCTATAATATAAATATCTATAATATATAGTCAGTGCATATTTCCATGATGATTTAACATCCCCTTAGAACTGAGATTTTTGTTACAATGCTCCAAAAAGCATCTGTTCTGAGGGGATTTGAGGCATCATATATCTCCTACCCTCTGGTTATTTAACATAGCCATGGAAAATGACCCATTGATAGATGGTTTACCTATTACAAATGGTGATTTTCCATGGCTATGTTAAATAACCAGATGGTACATGAAAATATTCACTTGGTATTCCACTCATAAATCACAAAAATATTCTATTCATCTGACCCATGAATATGGTTGATATCAACGAATACGAAAAACCATCAACCCATTCCAAATATGTATATACATACCATCAATAGATTCCATTCATAGTCCATCAATAATATATTAATATTCCATGAATGAATATTCCAATCAGATTCCATTCGCTGATATATTCCATTAACAGACCATTAATAGTCCATGAATCCCCAGGAGGACATGGCGAAGCTCAAGGCCATAGACCCCTCGCAGAAGGTCTGGATTGGTGGCCTCCCTCCAGGCGGGAAAACACTTGGGGACAGTTGATATGGGAGATATATAGCCAACAATGGGATAGTGGGAATATTGAATTGTGTATATATATATACATATAATATGTATATATATATGTATATATATATATATATGTATATATATATGTATATATATGTATCATGGGAATAATGGGATGTATCAACAATACTACTTGGGGCTGCAGTGGGATATATAAGCAGCAACTTGGTGCAGTTGGAGTTAGTTTCATGGCTATAGCAATGGTAATAACCTCCATGAGACGGGATATAACTTGGTAACTGCACCCCCAAGTGGGTGCTATAAATATAGCTGTAGGCAGGTTTTTGGGCTTCACTTTGCATTTTTCATAGTAAGAACATGGGTTCCTATCATGGTGGAAGCCCATGAGACACTGGGTCATCACCGATTCCTGGTGATTCAGCCGTCCTTGCCTCAGAAATCGATTGGAAGCAGCTGCAGCAAATGTTCAATCAGGTGCGGATGTGCTTTTTTCTGCGAGGGTGAAACCGCTAAAGTCAGCTGTTTGTATTCAAAACCTTTACACCCGAAATGTTGCGGACTATGGAAATGGCAGATCCAAAGAAGTGCGCTTTACAAGAAACACGGCAACAAATTCACAAAATTCAGCAGGTCCTCGATGGGCAAATGCCTTAGACTAAATTAGATGTATTTGGGGTTCCAAATCTCATGACTCAACTTCCATGGCCTCTTCAACAGCATGGCCCAGCCGAGCATGCTGAAGAATCCAGGGTTGTCATGTCTTACAATCAAAATCCATCAAACCCCAATATCATTTACATAATATATCTATATATACATAATATATATATAATATTATATATATATTATATATATGTGGTCACACACACACACACCCCATGATATACCTCCAACATCGTCTTCTATGTCTAGGTAGAGGAACGAACATAGTAAATTCACATACTTGTACCATACAGATGTTTCTCTTGGACTTGTGGTAAAGCTCACATGTATCTTGGGGTACCCTTCTCATTGCAATGGAGACATATGCTGGGTAGATCATGGGGGGCCGTGAGCATATATATATACATACTATATATATACATTCATAC
>Ga0126342_10023690_pt1 | contig 10018 bp, 10 predicted proteins | sample Cyp1metagenome_FD_92528 | JGI IMG/M metagenome (GOLD analysis project Ga0126342, IMG submission 92528) | Coral microbial communities from Lord Howe Island, Old Settlement Bay, Australia - Cyphastrea 1 metagenome | ecosystem: Host-associated > Invertebrates > Cnidaria > Coral ... | reverse complement strand
CATATCACTAATATATATATATATATATATATCTATATCATATATATATATATATCATATCATTAAAATATATACAGCATATAATATAATATTTATTATTTAGTTTATACATATATAAATCATAAGCAATAATTTTTTAATATAATATATATTCATAATGTAAATAATATATGAAATACATATGTAAAATAATTTATATATGTAATATAGCATATATATATATACACATTACATATTATATTTAATACACATTTTATTTCATGTTTACCATATATTATATTATATTTAATATATAATATAACTACATTATGTATATATAATAACATATGTATATATATATATGATAGTTTTGATAATATATGTTTATATAATATTTTCTTTTGATATATCATATATAATATAACATGTATTAAATATAAATGGTATAATATAATGCATATTATTTTTAGAATGTATATATATATACATTATAATATAACATATGTAATTTATATTCAATATGACCTATACAATATATTCAATATATTCTATATATGTATATATCTAATATATAATCTATAATAGTATACTATGTATTATATATAATCTATCATATATTATGTATATAATATGACGTGGAACATGCCCCGGTGATATCCAATGTACATGTTTTTTTTTTAAATGTGCATCCCAGTTTTGACCATGTTAGAGCTGTATCATATCCCAGTTTGGACATGTTTTTTGAGTTCATATCTCATTTAACTCCCAAACATAAATTATTGCCATTTATATATGGGTCCCATTCAAAAGTGTTGTCAAGGATTTACCTTGAAGAGGTACTGTCCTGTTTACCAACTTATTTTGATAAACTTCAGTATGCAGCGGGCTCAAACCTAAATCACGCAAATCCCCACCGCAGTGCCAGTCTCTCACTAGCTGCCGCTAGTAGTGCGCTGGCAGAAATGGATCTGAGTATACCGACCCCCCCCTTTTAGACATGTTTATTGTTTCAAGAAGAAACAAGAGTAAAAAAGGCTGCGCTAATGACCCTGCCAGGTATTTTAACACTTTTGATGGATTCAGTCATATCTAAACTCACATACGCAAAATGAATACACCAAGATGCCCTCCCCAGAATGCAGTATAGTACCGCTTTCACCAGCCAACATTCTGAAAATAAGCATCCATACACATGTAATTATATATTTAATATATAATTACATACACATCTATATTTATTTAATTGAACTGTTACTTATACTTAATATGGATATTGATATGTGTATTCCATCATGTATAATATGTATATATATATATATATTTTAGTGCACATATATATATATATATATGTATATAGTGCATACAGTGTTATATATATATAGTGCATATAGTGTATATAGTGTGTAGAGTAAGATTTCTGATGATCACCCCGTCTCTCCACTTGGCTTTCAAAGGCCAACTTGGAAGCCCGAGCTGGGACCTTGGGGGCTTGTGTTGGAACAACGTGTTGGGGATTCTGCGATATGGCAGAGATTTGTGGAAGGGTAGAAGGACCAACGCAAAAGGTGAAAACCTTAGGAAAACCATAGGAAAATGGAGGTTTACCCTCTGGTAAACTGTTACATAGCTATGGAAAATGGCTCATAAAAATAGATGGTTTTCTGTATTATTAAAAATAGTGGATCTTTCTATAGCTATGTTAGTCATTACCAGAGGGTAATATATGGCAATATGGTAGTTTCCTAAAAATGGTGAATCACGAAAAATATTGGTCCAATACTAAATGTGGTATTTGGTCAAATGTGGATGATTTGGGGTATCCCTAATTTAGGACACCTCCATACACGGACATATAATGGGAATATGATGGATATATGATTGGTATATAGTTTATTTGCTATACGTATATATATATATATATATGGGGATATAATGAGATATACAAACCAACAGCCATGATTATTTGGGTGTGTCTGAAAAGTGGGTCTACCTCCAAAGTGGCAATTTCATTATATAAATTTGGCGTACAGCCCAGCTACGTGCATACCCATGTAGTTGGGAAAAAAAAACAAACAGTGTCTACATTGGCTATATTATGTGTATATATATATAGTAAATATAGTCTGCAGTAGTATACCATCCTGCAAATTGACATAGACCCCAAGCCTGTGTCCAGAGGAGTAAGTGTTCAAAAACATTATTTGGCAGGGGCTATGTTACTTGGAGGGATGGTATCATGAGCCAAACATATTTCGTTGGTTAGGGGTTTCAGATACTATTCTATATTCAAACCCTGATGATGATGATGATGATGACGATGGTGGCGGTGATGATGATGATGATGATGATGACTATGATCGCTATTATTGTTATTATGATCGATGATGATGATAATCGTGCTTGACGGACATATAGTGTAGGTGGCTTAAGTGCCAGTCTGTTGTGGTAGCCTCCGGCACTTTCAGGAATGTTTGAATGTACAAAGTGACCCCTAGCTATGCTTGATTGTTTATAAGCAGTCAGATATATTATATATATTTATACATATGCATATATATATATATATATCCACTGTAAACCCAATACTTAGCTAGGTTTGTTTATAACTCGAATCACTAAGGACATATGATAGATATCTCTTGAATTCCCTATAGTTAATAGGGTTATAAATTATAGACCAACACACACTTCACTGGGGGGCACCACATTGCAATCAGTGACACTTGCACCTTGGGCCCCTGGGAGAAGAAGTAATATCCCAGTACCCTAATATAAAAGACCGCCTTTTAAACTATGCTTTTAGCATTGGGTTCCATATTCCTGGTATTTTCATTTTAGAGGCATGCGGCATGAAATGCTTATAACAGGACAAAATTCATGTGGCATTTGCAAGACGTTTGGATGAAACATTGTGAGAAACTTAAGAGAGGCCCAAACCGGTGCCACAGGTGCCAAATCACCTGTTTCCTGTAGTCCCACTGGTTCAAGGGAACAAACATTTCTGGAACCTTCGACATGTTTGGCAAAAACCCATGGGCTTTTTTTTTGTGTTCCCCATGGTTTCCCTAAAACAACCCCATGTTTTCCCATGGTTTTCCCCACGGTTTCCCCTTTTTTCACCAAGCAAGCCGCTTTTTTCGGCGCCCAGCTGAACCCAGGATGAGACTGGTGCAACGCCGCTGCACATCGCCGGAGACCTTGCTGGGTGCTGATTTCGTGCGATTTATGATGAAAACCATAGGAAAACCATAGGAAAACCATAGGAAAATGGAGGTTTACCCTCTGGCAAACTAACATTTTGCTATAGAAAACACACCATTTTTAATAGGTAATTGCTGTGATCCATCTTTTTTTTTTGGGCCATGGCTTCCATAGCGAACTGTTAGTTTGCCAGAGGGTAATAACCATCATTTAGTTTGGGGTTTTGAACATTAACATGGAAATATCGCTGATAAGTATTGAGAGATGTTTGCTTGATGCTTGGTTGACGCTTTGTCCGGGCATTATACTAACCAATGTATTGGGGAAAACACAATCCATGAACGTGGAATCCCGTTCTCAACAAATCATTGGACTTGGGTATATTTAATGATTTATGGCCTTGGGTACCCCATCATCCCGATGTTTTGTTGTTTGAATTTCCATTGTACCCCAATGTGGCCATCAACATTGGGTGTAGCATGTTGACACCTTTTTACTGCATAGAAAATGTTGCGATTCTGAGCCTGTTCTTCAAACCAAGCCCTGCATGATATCCATCATCCCATTATCAAATTGCTTATGTGTAGGTTTCCCAAGCCATGGAAGTCATCATCCAATGTTGTTATAGTAGTTAATTGTTATCTGTCGTCAAACCACTAATTATTATCCCATTATAATATCCATAATATTGGGATGGGATATCCAATAATGGCATTATCCACCTAATAATATGATAAATAACATTAACTGGGTACTATGGTCATGGAACTTACCCATAGTTATCCATTTTTATCTCATTTGTACTATTGTAATAATGGCATTAAATCCATCATCAAGCCATACCCAGGCCGTGACGCGAAACATGCCCAAGACGGTGCAGTGGCTTCTGCGCCATCGAGCGCTGCGGCCAAGATATAAGCATCCCGGGGTAGCCGTACATCACCGGGGTATGCCACTTATAAGAACACAGCTATAATTGGGCTATACCACATGTACCCTCATTTCACATAGCTATGGAAAATCACCATGTTTAATTTGTAAATCGACTATAAATGGCATGTATTTATAGCTATGTTAAATTACCAGAGGGTACCTCATAGTTGGGTTAGTACACGCTACAGTATATAAATTTAACACAACTCGGTGATAATTTGTCTTAATCACTTACCAATTCCTTGATGGATATTATGGAACTTTTACCAACTGTTCTATCGGATGTGATGGGAATATATTGAATATATTTCCCATCATGGTGATATAACGGAAATATGATCGTAATATTGGGGAGATATTGGGGATGTACACGGCTGGGATACATTCATAGGTACTGGGATATATTCATGGGACTGCACATAATGTTTAAGGGTCTGAACCCAATTTTACGAAAGAGGATGAATCAAAATATCGTAAATATACGTAAACTTATGTTTTTTAAGGATCCATCCTTAAATTTATACAGTAGGTAAATTTATATCCCTATCCATTTCTTCAATTGGCCATCCGGACCATCCGGGATGGGTCAAAACCTATGAGTTTGCCACAGCAGTTGAGAGGTTGCAAGAAGCGACTAGTATGTTTGAGCCATGATTCATCTATTCCGTTTTTCCATCCCATGGAAATACAACGGTTGGTATCCCGCTATTCTTGGTTATCATGGAAAATCCTCATGTCAATAACTTAGATAGTGTTACCACATAGAACCCATAAAACCAATCGCTTGGCTGATTCTCCAAAGGACGTTGGCAACACCCACTTTTCATAAAGAAATCAACTTAGCAAACGTATACCAAAATGTATAAATCTGCATTAATGTGGCGGTGTTTTTTTTCTTCTGAAATCCCCATTTTTAGGTCCAGCAAATCCTCTCCCACGGATCGTGCAGACCAGACCCCTTTTTTCCCTGGTAAGTTCCAGATGTCCCTGATTGTCCCATTTGAGCTGGTGGTTTGGAGCATGAATTTTATTTTTCCATCATGTATGCGTATGCGATGTCATCCTTCCCATTGACTTCCCATAGATGGTTAAAACCACCAGCCAGTCTGTCTATTTTTAGACTTTTCTATATGTTGGGAATAATCATCCCAACTGACTTTCATATTTTTTCCGAGGGGTAGGTATACCACCAACCAGATAGCTTATGATTATCATGCTTACTAACCCGAACTACGAAGTGCGATGATCCTTTAAGTACAAGGTGATCCCCCCATCTCAGGTATATGTGTTTCTTTACAAACCCATGAAAACTACAGTTATATCGTATAGTCCCCATAAGCCGCAAAGTGGATCAAGTTACTGTATGTGCCTCAACTTAGTTTGGGATATTGCGAGTGTTAGTCATAGTTGCTGTATATCCCTCCTATAATGCGGGCCTAGTTATTGTTAACCATAGTATAAGTTTCTTATAGTTTGTTTACCATAGTTAACCATAGCAAGTAAAACATCGTTATGTAGTTCTGGTTTATAGTTGTAGTTACCATTGTTAGTTCATCATAGTCAACTCAGCTATAACTCCCAGCTATAACCCCCATTAAACCTCGCTTAGATCACCATTTCCCAATGTTTTTTCCTTGACTCATAGAATTGGATGATGGGAAAATTTACAGGAGAGCCCTATATTTGATGGTAAAAACCATGGTTTCCTGTAGATTTTCCCTTAAACCAATCCAATGATTGACACAGGGGAATCCATGTCTTTCTCAAAATAGAGGCCAGCTGTTCCGGCACCGACGGTCCAGGGCTCGGCGATGTCTAAGACTAGCCATGCTAAAAATGGTGGATTTATAGTAGATACATCTAGACTTAGTGCTGGTTTATGGAATATATATATATTATACATGAATATATATATATATATATTTATTTATTTATATATGTATAATTATGTATACTTAACTATTGGGTTTATAGTAGATACATCTATACACAGTGGTGGTTTATGGTGCATATATATATGTGCGCTTAATTGCAGGATCTATGGTAGATTAAGTACTTCAAGCGCTGTTGAGTTTATGGTAGATGATGCGCCTGAAGATTAATCTAATTCCAACATGATTTTTGTTGTTTATGCTTTGGGGGGAGATGCGTTTTTTTTTCTGAATGGGGATCATACAAAAACCCGTCATTTGCTGATCGTTTTTCATTGGGGTTTACGCTTTGGTAGTCAAAGATGTCTGTGAATGAAATAGTTTCTGGTCTGGTACGACACCGCCCAATTTTTGTTTGTCAATTTTAAGAACGATTCCGATAAGTGTGTTGATTGGGTTCGTACCCTCTTGTAAACTAATATAGCTATTGAAAATGGCCATTTAGTTCGTGGATTTACCCATTAAAAATGGTGGATCTTTCCATAGCTTTTTGTATGTTTACCAGAGGGTACGTTTTCTTAAAGCCACCGCTTGTTGCTCTTTGATTCGCCCAAGAGTTGGACCGAATGTTGGCCACGAAAAGGATCGTTTCAGAGAGTCTGCAGCCTTTTTGTTGAAACTCAACTTAAGAAACAAAAACCTGTAAACATGTATTGTGAATCGTATCGAATCATTCATAGCCTTGCTATCTTCTGGTGGTTTATTTCACATGAATTTTATTTTCCATAATAATTATATGCGATGTCATCCTTCCCCTTGACGAAGTCATATTTTTTCAGAGGGGTAGGTTGAAACCACCAACCAGATATATATATATATATACATATACATATACACAATATATAATCCACCAGGTAATCCACTATTCACCATTATAAACCATTGTTAAACCCATCATTTTCCCATATTAACCACCCCTTGATTATCTTTGATGATCACAGTCATCCTTGAGACCTGAGGGGATGGCTACCAGGCTCTCACCTGGGTCCGGACGCCGATTGTTCCGGGGATGATCCCAACGGCCGAAGTGTTCAGCCTACCGGCAGACAGTATATAATAATATATAATGATAAGATATATGATGATATGATATATGATAGTAAATAAATAAATTAATACATATATATATACATACATATATTCATATATATATACATATATATATATACATATATATATATATATATATATATATATATATATATATATATATATATATATATATATATATATTCATATATGTATATATATATATACATATATATATATTCATATGTATATATAATTTAATATCTATATAATTTATCCAGATGTAAAAACATTCTTATGAAATTGACACATTCCAATGTTTGATTTTCAGTCGTATCTCCATTTGTCTTTATCCTGCCTTGCATGGCTGGCAAGCCGGACTCGCCTGAGGCCTGCATTAAGGGCCACTTGCAGATTGTGAAAATTCTACTGGAGGCCAGCTGGAATGGCGAACGGCGTCGCCTGTTTTACATGTTTTACAGGGGGTTGAGTATCAAACATATCAGTCGCTGGATCATCATGGCTCTACATGGTTGTACTATCCTATCCAATGTAGTATCTAATGTATCTAATGGTCAAAAAAAATAAAGGGATATCTATGGATATCTACCACACATATGGTAACTAGTCATGACAACTGATTAGTCATTGGCTTGGCGATCAATGTTACCAAGCCGACCATATTCATGAGGATTGACGTATTGTTATTAAACGCAATCATTTATGGGGATGCAAGTGACAGAATGATGGTTGGTTGATGAAAAAAGGAATAGGTGATATTATCCTTTGCTAATATTGGGCATTGGAAAAGAATCCATGAGGAAATTTGTTCTTAAGCAACCAGGATCAAAAGGGACGACATTTCAGGTTTTGAACACTGCCCAAGTGGATGACATGTATGGGTGTGTCATGTCCATTCCAGAGGGAACTTCTGGTCATTCAGTGGATTTGGTATCTGAGACTTCTGTGGAAAGCTCCCAGACCCCAATCTGGGTTTATACCTGGTTCAACCGACTGGTTAGATACTTTATTACTTTAATCTTTAGCTATCAATGGTAAAATGTACCCACCAGTTCAAAATTACCCTCTGGTTATTTGTTACATAGCCATGGTATAGATGGCCCATAGAAATAGATGGTTTACCTGGGTTTACCGTTCTTAAAAATGGTGGATCTTTCCATGGCAAACCGTTAGTCATAACCAGATGGTAGTTGATATAATTGATGAATGACGATAGGTTGATTAGTTTGGGGATTATACTAACCTTGAATCTTTAGATCATTTAATGTACCCCCCAGCTCAAAATTAGCCTCTGGTTATTTGTTACATAGCCATGGTATAGATGGCCGATAGAAATAGCTGGTTTACCTATTAAAAATTGTCATTTTCCATGGCTATGTTAAATAACCAGAGGGTAATACATACATTCCAATACTAACAAAAATAATCTAATTGGTGATTTTTCCAGCTAGAAACCGACCTAGTTTAAATAACCAGAGGGTACCCAATTGGGTATAAGTATGGTATCATTTTAATTCGCCATTTTATCATTTTAAATAACCGATCTCCAGACCTGAGGGACTCTTCCAGTCCCAGGCCAGAGCCAGTACGGAGGAAGTGGCCTTGTCGACCGGGAAGACGCCGTGGCCCGGCGGAAGTTTGTCAACGGGAAACCATGGGAAAATCTACGGGAAAGTAATGGAAACCATAGGATTTTCCAATGACATATAGGGTTTGTAAGGGAAACACACATAATAAATGAATAAATGAATAAATAAATAAATAAATAAATAATATATATCTATATATATATATATTATTATTATTATTATTTTTATTATTATTATTATTATTGTATATGTATATATTATATATAACAAAACACATTTGTTTCTTGGATTCCTAGAAGCTGGTGCCCCAGTTATGAGTTGGCGTTCTTTCCCCATTAACGATATGTCTACTAGATAAACCACAGTTGATTAACCTCTATAATACGTATATATGATTATATATATATGTAATTATAGGAATATATTAGCCAACTTTGCTAACTTTGGGGACCCAGATGGTAGGGCCCTACGCCAAAATATTGCTAACATTCATATCCACCTTGGTCAGGCTGTCCTTGGCGGCTGAAAGGGGACACATGCCAGTGGTTCAGGAGCTTCTTTCGAAGCAGGCAGATGGGACATGCGTGACATATCGTGACATGCGATTCCCGGATTTCCAGAAGCTGCTTTTCTACTCCCAAATCATCCATGGCTTGGGGACCCACAAAATACAGGAAAGCCCGAAAATCATTAAAACAATCTGTGAAATGACTAGAGGCGACCTTTTCTGGATCCCGGTCTGCACAAAACCAGAAATAACATGAAATAGAATGAAATAGATATATTATATATACAATTTGCCCCCCCCAGTTATAAGTTGGTTTATAAACCCCCATAACTATAGTTATAAGTACCATAAATAACCATAGTTATTGGAGTTATTTGCACCAACTTAGCTATCTTGGGGGCCCCACATTGTATTTGTATTTTTTATAGGAACCAAAGTGTTGAAACCAAGGGTTGGGGTCGAACATGGACCCAGATGATGATGATGATTTTCTGAATATTTTTTCTCATTGGGAAATCCACTAGAAATATTTGGGAAAGGGGCCCTTTTTAGCAAATCCAAAAGTTAAGGATGGATGTTTGAGGCTTATTGAGTGACTAACTCAGCTGCTCATCAGTTATTCATGTCGGATGCTTGTATTTCCCCACCTGCCAGGTGAGGGTTGTTAGATTTTATGTCAGTTGCCTCCTCCTCCTCCTTCTCCTCCTCCTCCTCCTCCTTCTCCTCCTCCTTCTCCTCCTCCTTCTCCTCCTCCTCCTTCTCCTCCTCCTCCTCCGCCTCCTCCTGCCTCGTCCTCCTCTCCTCCTCCTCCTCGTCCTCCTCGTCGT
>Ga0126342_10023689_pt1 | contig 10018 bp, 8 predicted proteins | sample Cyp1metagenome_FD_92528 | JGI IMG/M metagenome (GOLD analysis project Ga0126342, IMG submission 92528) | Coral microbial communities from Lord Howe Island, Old Settlement Bay, Australia - Cyphastrea 1 metagenome | ecosystem: Host-associated > Invertebrates > Cnidaria > Coral ... | reverse complement strand
ATATATATATATAATATATATATATATTATATATATATATATATATTATATATATATATATATATAATATATATATATATATATATCATATATATATATATATATGTAAAATATATATATATCATATATATATATATTAAATTATCTATATATTATATATAAAATTAAATATATCATATATTAGAGAAAAGAGGGGGCCAACAAGACAACAACACAACTGGACTCCTCAACATCAAAATCAGCAAGTACGTAATAATAGGTTTTGACCCAACCCCATGTGAACACAAATCACAAAGATCTCTGGTTGTGGCATGAAATTGAATGAAATTCAATGAAATCGTAAATTAATGCATGTTTCCCAAGATTCACACATCTATTAAATCCAGCCATGTTTGGAGCCATGAGTTCATTCCTGTGTTTTGTCCCTAATCTATCCTAATCTATATAATAGGGAATACTTTTTATGGCCATTTCTACAATATGCAAATGTCCAAAGAAATAATCATTGCGATAATCTCATATAATCTCTATATTTCGTGAAGATTCTCATAGATTCCGCGTGATTTATGGGACTTCGCAGCTGAGCCAACTCCTGCCTCAAAGAGTATAGCGTGCCATGCCAGCAGCCGTGGCAATGCCTTCAAGGCACCCAAACGCCTCGGACAGTTGCTGAAACTGCTGTGAAAACCGGGGATTTCACCAGCGATTGAATGGTGATTTTCCATGGGATTTAATTGGAATTAATGGGATTCTAAAAAGGCAAGTGCTCAGCCAGGTCCACTAGAACATAAAATCAATTCATTCCACAGTGCTTCTGGTTACAGTACTTTCTCATATGTAAGCAATACATCACGTGCATGTCAAATCGTGTATGAAAAGCACAGCAACATGGCATGAATTCATCACCATCTTCTTTGTTTTCAAGCAAGGTAGACAGTGCAACCCTTTGCCCACCTTACAGCATCCACAGGGATGCATAACCATGAGAGCAACTGTCAAAGTGCAGCCCACTACTACCGGTCATGAACATCTCGCCGCCGACCAATGGGACAGCCTCTTCTCCTTCAGCACGACCTTCAGCAAAGGATAATGCACTCGATTTTCTGCACCTGCCGCGCGTTGTTGTTTCTCTTAAACCAATCATGCGAGGTTCGGCAGAGCATCTAAGCACTGAACAGCATTGCTCGCATGCAGTATGTTTTAGATTGATTCACCACAGAGGCAGCGAAATGTCCAAATTGAACATCACACACTCATTCCGCATAACATATGCATCAACCATCTGAGACAGGATGTTTGAAATTCTCAAAATTAGATTTTCTGCGGGGTTCCCAACATCTGTCCTCAAACATCAGCGTTGATTAAGATTCAAATTCTGTTTCCAACACCCAAGAAGTCTCGAGACCCTTGTTCCAGAATCTCAGCTACTGTGATACGGTACCCCATGCTTACGTAGTGGGAAGCAAAGACAAAAGAAACTTGTCTGTTGCTTAAAACTGAAAAAACTGGCACGACGCATAAAAAAAGAAGTTTCATGGTTCATTACATAGGAGTCTTTGTTTGAAAAAACACATGAATATTTGTTCAATGGAACTTCCATGACTCAATAGGTCTGGTTTTTTGAGAAGATCTTCCCAGCCTCGGGTACTGAGCTCCCCACGTGCCAGAAAACTTTCCTCAAACTCCTCGAGAAGGATCGGTGCTCGACCCGACCACATCACCCGTGGCAAAGCTGTCTCCTTGTAGCGGAAACCGCTGAACAAATAGGAGTCTAGTTACTGGGATTAAATAGGCATATAATACGATCCTGCTGGAGGTACAAATTTCGTTGGTGATTGGGTCGAGGAGATTCAAGAGCATGTATCTACTGGAAACATGATTGTAAATGTCAAATGTCTACATGAACGAAACCTTTTGCAGGTTGATTGCCATCTCTTGTGCGGTGGATGCTCGGCAAGAGCTCCTCTACTCGATTCGCCGAACAATTTGAGCCATTCAACGCTCATACTAAGCATATTTGAAAACTAAGCATTGGATATAATTTGAAATCATAGACCTTTCGGAGGTCAAACATGGCAATGGAATACAATGGACAATTCCCTGTTTATAGATGATTTTCCCATCAACATCTCCATTTTAGGAGATTGATTTCCAAGTTCGATTACCGAAAGGTACCATAGACGGACGGTATGAGACACGGTGAAGTCTATTGAAGTCTATGCACCTGTTATCTCCAGGAGTCTCCATTCCCAAGTCACAAGCCCAACGGATCCTGGCAGCAAACATAATTTTTTTTTTGACCCTGTGGCTGAAACTTGTCACATCTTGTCACCAGGGTTGGGCCAAGATTGAACAAAAAATTGGGAAAGATTGGTAAGTTCGAAAATTCTCACAGAGTTCTGTGTCAACTTAATTGGGTTTTTGTGGCCCAACCCTTCTCCCTCCTCTCATAGAAAACCTGGCTACGTGAAACGCAAGTCCCGAGTTCTGCTACAAATCGGACATGACCTCAGTTTTACAGAAATCCAGAAGCAATCTGGATTGAAGCCCCTGCTGCTGGTTGGATGCTGGTGGGTTCAAGCAACCAAGGTCCCAGGTTGAGGGCCGATTATCGTCATGCCATGGATAGAGATGGAACATGATGGAACACAGACAGGCTATCCAATCTCAAAACCGTGGTAAAGTCGGCAAGTTGCAACAATATAGTCATGTTTACTATATCACATTCCTTGTCGCTGACACTTTACAGCTACAGTATTTAAGGGACCTCCGTACTCACTTTGAAATCACCCTGCCCAGCCAACCAGTCAATCAACATCCTTGCACCAGGCAAAAAGAATCTGCAGTGTCTGAAATGATGTGGACTCTTCCAAGGAATACAGTTTCATGATCCGATCAGGATGTTTTCATGCGCCAAACTGTAGAATTAAAAATCAGTTTCGCTGTATTGTGGTACCAAGACCAAAGCAAGACCATTGGACTGCCATTGACTGCCTGATTCCATACCAAGATGTGATAAATAATGTTATTAACATGCTATAGTTTACAGGAAGGTACATCATTGAGTTAGAATATATATATATATATTATTGCCCTGTCTGATCTTAGGATACTTGCGTACATATGACAAATATACATTTTGTGTATCCATCTCCCGTATCCCATGTTTCTTCATATGGTTTTGGGTCAAGACCAGATCAGCACCCTTCTGTTCACCCAAAATGGTTCATATGGTGTGATAATGTATATATATATATATGCATGTGTATGTGTATATATATAGGCATATATATATATGAATATATATATATATATGTTTGTAATATAACCGGTGTTGATCCATCCACACATCATCCACACATCATCCACACATCATCCACACATTGCGATATAGTACCACACATGGCGATATAGCACCACACATTACATGTCTAATACACATAACTATATATCCCATATCTCCTACAGGCATCCCAGTAATATCATATTATACATATATGTGCACATTATAACTATATACATATATCATCTATATAATATATATATATATGTATATATATATATATATCATATTCAATATATCCTAATCTATATCTTGATACAATATATCAATATCAAAAAAAAATCATACACATTCTCAATTCTCAGTGTATCTTTCACCCTCTTCGCCAAGCATCGATCTTCTTCCTCGGCGCTTCGCCCTCGTGGCCCTCGCGGCCGTCGTGGCCGTCGCCCGAGCGCCGCCGGCGCAGCACACGACGCACGCGGCGGCGCTGGGGTTCCCGGGGCGCGCGGTCCATGGGCTCGTCCTCCTCCGGAGAAATCACCAAAAATCTGCGGTTTTACTGCGTTTTATCATCAAGAATGGCAGATTTCCTATGGAAAATCAATGGCTTTACTATATTTCCCAGCAAAAATCTGTGGTTTACCATCAAGAATGGTGGTGTTACTAACAAAAATAATGGATTTTTACCATCAAGAATGGTGGTTTCACCATCAAAACCTGTTTTTACCAACAAAAAAGAGTCGTTTACCATGAAAAATCAATGGTTTCACTATCAAAAATGGTGGATCATGAAAAATCAATAAAGCAATGCCATAAACCACCCATATTATGATGGTTTACACCTAATTTATACCATCTATAAAAATTGTTAAATTGAGGATTGTTTAAAATTGCTTTACTAGCATCTTTTTACCATCCAAAATGGGGATTGAATCATCAAACATGTGGGAATCAATGATCAAAAATTGTGAAAATATGGTTCTACCATCAACAAGGAGGCTTTGGATTTAACTACAAAAACCCAGGTTTTAACAATCAAGAATACGGATTGGTATTGACAAGTATTAACTGCTGTTTAACTCTGAAGCACCAACTTGGACCCATCCCAGGCTCCCCTGTTTTGTAAACTTAACTCATAATGGAGCTCTGGGTGAACCATCTACTGGCGACCAAGCAACGACAAATGTTTATAAATATTCCTTGGGTACCAAAGCAAAAGAACAGGTATACATTAAAATTCAAATCGATTCATTACTACTAACAACTAACATATGACTAATCAGTTCAAATCAATTCATATCATAATCCACTAACGTATGCTAACATATTACTCGAGTTAGCTATGGCTGATGTCCATGGACTCACTCACCTTCGTCCCGTGTTGCCGTGGCCTCTGAGCTGGACGTTTCGGAGCTACCACTGGAAGGCATTCCTGGCTCCGAAAAAAACTGTGACCATCTTTTTCCAAAAGACAACACGTGGAAAAAAATGCTGAGCCCAAGGGGTAGTTCAAGGCAGTTTATGGCAGTTTGCACTCAAAATCGACCTCAAAATATTCATGCGTCCACAGAACTGGAACAAGAACGAAGTGCATCTGACATCAGGGTCTGCTGTACGCAATGGCAGAAAACAAAACAATTCAACCCCGGAGATACAATCAGCGCTGCAAATTGCACTTGGTGGGTAACACTCCAAAAATGGATATGGGTCAAGCGGTTCGGTACCCAAAATTCATTGGATGGTTCATGTCCCAACAATGGCAGTACAATGCAGTACAAAAATGTAAATCCCCTGGTGGCCGCCGGATTCTGAGCCACCAAAGGATTCACTTAAAGGAATCTACAACCAACCAGGGTAATTTTACTATTTCATCATATTTCATCCAATTCTGGCTGTTTGGGAAAGCTTCAACCATCCGTCCTGGCATCTTCATCCCGGGCAACATGGGCAACCCCGGCAATGGCGGCATCCCTGGCATGCCCGGCGGCATGCCCGGCATCGGCGGCATGCCCGGAGGCATCCCCGGTGGCATGCCCGGCATCGGCGGCATGCCGGGGCCCAGTGGCGGCATGGGAGGCATCCCCGGACCTCCCAAGCCTTGGTACCAGTGGAGCCACTGGTGATGTTTCAATATTAACCTCTGGTAATCAAACTTGGCAGTGGAAAATCCTCTGTAAATGGAGCTTTTTATGGAAACTAAGCCATCGCCCTACAAGATCTACCCGTTGGCCACGAAAAGAAGACGGCTATCCAGTGATCGGCCAAGGGGCCCATTGCTTGAAGGCCCATCTGCATCCCCATTTGCCTCAGGTTGGGCGATGCCTGGTGATATGGAAACAGCACGAAACAGCCATGGATGTTTCGATGTTTGCCTCTGAAGTTCTTCGATCAAGCTATTCGTCACTTTTCACCATACTGTATCTCCATCCACCTGACTGACCATTCGTACCTCCTTATGAAACCACTAAAGTTACTAGCATCCACTCAGGTCAGGTCAAACTTGACGCGGCCCGCTGTGACAATCTATGGATTTTCCAGAGATCCTTCTGAGGGGTGAAACCGTTGAAACCTCTAGAGATGACGCCTTGAAGATCCCCGTCAAGTCAGCAGGGTTGGAACCCTGCCCCAAAATACATGTTGAATTAAAGCACGACGGGCACGAGTCAGAACATTCAGAACAAAAATAAGGGTTGCAGCTGAATTTTGCTGCCAAGTGGCACTCCAGCCCCAAAATTTCCGCCTGTAGCATGAGGACATTCCTTCATGCGGTGGTCTCCACCGCAAGTTGCGCAGACCCAACGGGCCTTGGCTCGCACAGTGTCATCTCCCAGGCTTGGGGATCATAGATCAAGGATCCGCAATGGTAAACCATCCCATCAACTATTCAAGGGGCTATTGTAAATCATCCCTCAGAAGGGCTATACAGAAGGATAAACAACAAAAAAGGGAATGGTTTATTGCTCTGGATCCCCAATTTCCTAGTTTCCCAATAGTGCTCCTGCACGAGAATATTAAGTGGCCAGTCTATCTGCGGACCATCTGTGGCCATCAGCAAGGTACACGCAGCGCACCCAGAAATTCAAAAAAGGTGCATGTTCAGTTGGGTATGACAAAATCCCCCATTTATGGCCAAGAATTCACTGCCGAGAACTTACCAGTCACCAGTATGTTTTTTCCGGGCAAAATGTGTTTATCTGAAAATTGGGCGCCCTGGAAGTCTATAGTCTATGGCAATGGTTTAATTATCATCATTGCCCCCATATATTGAGGGCAAATCCATCATTTGTGGAAGAACCCATATCATATTCTTGGTCGCATATTTCCCATAAAGTATCCTATTGTATCCCATTATATTCCATGTGTTTTTATTGGTTCTATCCCATTCTTGGGGTGTTAAATCAAAAAAGAAAGCTTGACTTTACACCCAAACAGATCCCCCAAAAAAAAAAACTTCGTGTCGTTGGGCCCAAGTACTGGACCGCTTTTGGGTCGGTTTAGTTCACGTGCCGTTTCCCGAAACCTTCGAGGCTTGGTCGTGTCTCCATCACCTGGAAGGTGCGAGGATTTTCCAGCCACGTTTGATGACACCCAGAGGCGAGGCTTTTTCTAAAGTTGACTTGGAGCATCAGCCCTTAAATCTGGATGGAGGTGTTTGTGAAAAATGCTGTTATTGACCAGCCACCTAGTGCAAAGAATGGTTCAAATTAAATCATCGGGCTTACCCTCCAGGAATTCAACATAGATATTGAAAACCAATGGTTTCCACTGAAAAATCTACGAAGGTAAACCAGAAAAACCTTCCGTTTCCTGACTAAATATTGGACGTTGCAAAATTGGGGGACCTCAAACCATTGGTTGCCCCATTGAAAATCAACATGCAGTAATTTTTTTTTGGGATTTTTGGACGTTTTAGGACAGCCTCAGAATATCAGCTGAAGCCCCGCCTTTTTTCTTCTCGCGACGGGAATTCTTGGCTTCAGGTTGTTCACCGCCTGATTCTAATCAACTCGTGGCCAGACAGCTGGAGTTGTGTGTAGCAAAAATTGGGTGCCTCAAATGGATTGCTCAACCACCCAACCACCTGGCTACCCTTAAAGAAATGTCAAGACCAAGATCTATAGGCCCATGGCCATTGTTTTCAAGGCCCAACCTGAGAGAGGTCTGTGAAGTTCACCTCTGCTGGTTTTTTGAGGCTTCTCATATTGGGTTCGTCCATTACACCCATCAAACCACTTGGATATACTTGGATCAATGAGTACCATATTTGTTTATCATCAAACAACCATGATGTAGGCGTGAGATCTCCCCTTTCGGATGGGGCCAGGTCTGTGTGCCTTCTTTCTCCGCGACAGGCTCCGGTGCCTCAGGCTTTTCACCTGTGGCTTCAGGAGCTGTGCCTGCACGAACCAAGCAGCTGGGCGGTGGTCGGCAGGTGGTTTAGCCTCCCATCCCCAAAAAACAAGTTTGGCTAAGTTACTTGGATTCGCTCAAGTCATGAATATTCTTCGATTTATGCGTAACTCACTTCCGCACTACTTTTCTCCGCACAAAACCCTCCCAGAGACCCCCAGCTGCCTTTTAGCATTCCGTCGACGCCTTTGGCCCAAGTAACCTCCTCCAAGATCAATTGCAGAGCTGCGTCTTGCTGCTCCTCACAGCAGCACGGGCACAAGCTGTGGCCGTAGAAATATACAGAAAAAACATGATAGAACTCTAATCTCTATAACTATAAGTGTCTATATAACTATACAAGTAGTACATTATATAACTATATAACATTGATAACTATATAACATTACATCAAAGGTGTAGGGTGGCCATTCGTGGAAACCGAGTGGAAGAAATCGCCACGCTGCCGCTTCACCGCAAATCGCCTTGGTCCCAATGACTTTGATCAAACGCTCCTTGGTACCTGCGGGCCGCGCGGGCAACGGAACAGCGGAGAGCTATGGTGTAAACCGTATAATGTGGGATTTTATATGGGATTATGATAATGGTTATACTGCAATATCTATGGAATATCTATGGAATATCCATGGAATGATGATTGATGCGGGTGAAACAAGAATAAACCACCCATGTGGGAAGGGTTTATACCACCTATAAAAATGGTGATGACTGGGGGATGGTTTATGGCATTGTTTTACCCACATTAAACAATTAGAATCAGAATTGCTTGGTTTATAATTGGATAGTTTGAACCATTTAATATCATTTGGAATCATATTTGGTTTATGATCGGGAAATACAATATCTGGAATGTGGTAAAGCCTAAACCATAGACATCCTATACCATCCCCAAGTCATCATCATTGAGGCATTGAAAGCATCCACCTTTAAAAATGCTATGAGTTTTATGGCCGGTGAATCCCACTTTATGTCATGCTGGTTTTTCACCCGCCTCGCCTGGTGTCATTTCATCCGCCTTCTGAACTTTGATATCAGATCCAGACCTTGAGCCAACCCTTGGGGAAGTCTTCCCTGGGTCTTCATTGGGTTTCTGTGATAACAGCTGAGTTTTATTGTTTTCGGAGGTTACCCGACGTTCAAGAATCAAACAAGAAATGTTCTATTTTACCATATTCCGTCCAAGCAGTTGTTTGTTCAGGTTCCGGTTCAATGTTTAAATATATTATACAATCAACATCAACATCAATCGGTGGTAGTATGGACCATCCCCTTAAATATCTTAAATTGGGTTTACAAGTTTACTAGTATTATTGGGTTTCCCGTACATTTTTTTTCCATTAAACTCCACTAAATGCTATAAAATACCCATTTTCCCTAGTAAAATCTCCAAATTCCACAGTAAATCACCATTTTCCCGACTAAAACCACCATTTTCCTCAGTTCAATCCCTATTTTCCCTACTAAAACCACCACTTTCCCCCAATCAAAGCCTCATTTTTCCCAGCACCCAGGCGCTTCTCCATGACCTCGCGCACCGTCTCGCCGCCGCGGCCGATGACCTTCCCAGCCTCCCGGTCCTTTACCCAGAACTTCAAGGGAGGCGGCAGCTCCGGTTCCTCGAGGCAGGGGGTTATATATGGACTATAGCCTTTAGCCATAGTGGGTCAATGTATACCTACGTATATATATATATATACATACATACATACATATGTAAGTGTGTGTGTGTGTATGTATGTATGTACGTACGTACGTACGTACGTATGTACGTATGCATGTATGCATGTATGCATGTATGCATGTATGCATGTATGCATGTATGCATGTATGCATGTAGGCATGTATGCATGTATGCATGTATGCATGTATGCATGTATGCATGTATGCATGTATGCATGTATGCATGTATGCGTGTATGCATGTATGCATGTATGTACGTATGTCTGTGTGTGTGTCTGTATGTATGTATGTCTGTCTGTCTGCATGTATGCATGTATGCATGTATGCATGTATGTATGTATGTATGTATGCATGCATGTATGCATGTATGCATGTATGCATGTATGCATGTATGCATGCATGCATGTATGCATGTATGCATGTATGCATGTATGCATGTATGCATGTATATTATGCATATTATGCATGTTATGCATATTATGCATATTTTCTATGTATGTATGTATGTATGTATGTATATATGTATGTATGTATGTATGTATGTATGTATGTATGTATGTATGTATGTATATATGTATGTATGTATGTATGTATGTATGTATGTATGTATGTATGTATGTATGTATGTATGTATGTATGTAT
>Ga0126342_10023688_pt1 | contig 10018 bp, 10 predicted proteins | sample Cyp1metagenome_FD_92528 | JGI IMG/M metagenome (GOLD analysis project Ga0126342, IMG submission 92528) | Coral microbial communities from Lord Howe Island, Old Settlement Bay, Australia - Cyphastrea 1 metagenome | ecosystem: Host-associated > Invertebrates > Cnidaria > Coral ... | reverse complement strand
TACATACATAGATACATACATACATACATACATATATACATACATACATACATACATACATACATACATACATATATACATACATACATATATATATATCTCACCAAAGTCTCAATCCAAGATGATCCAAGTGGCCACTCAACGCACGAGAGATGGCCATGGCAGCGATGTAGTGGCTGGTGAGAGGCCTAGGTTCCAATGGTTCCAATGGTTCCAATGGTTCCAATGGTTCCAATGGTCCAAGGAAGGAAATTCCGAGGTAATCTATGGATATCTATGGTTCAATCACGGGTTGTTCATGGTTTTTCATCGCTGGGCTCTAGGCTCCACTTTCCCACCAGTGTTGGAGATCAGCCACAACTGGCGCAGGATGGAGATCAGCAAATCAGTGGGACAGGCGGGACAGCGGGACCGCACCTGAGGCAACACTGCCACAGCGCTAATGAAGAGGCCTGGCAGGTGACCCTGGAAATGCCGCCAGCAGCTCGACTTACTTCTCAGAACCCACAACTGCAAATTATACCAGCTATACCATGCTATACCTATCATGTTTGATCCAGAGCTGACAAGAATTTTCTGGGCGCAGTGGCGCAGTGGGCGCCCACGAATGCAGTTCCACCTGCCATCCACAAGGTGTCGAAGACAGGGCGGGCATTCATGTCCTTGGGCGCTTGGGCGCTTGGATTCCACGGCGGATCACCAGGCAGCCCTGCAGCGTGGAAAAGGCCCGCGAGGATCAAGCAGCTCACCACCTGTGGCCCAAGATCGACAAGTTCTGTGGACAACTTGGATTATCTTTCCACCTTTCCACTGCTTTTCCATCATAATTTCCAGGTTTCCAACATTTTCCAACTGAGTTCCAACTGTTCTATCTATCTTGGGGTTGCTACACTGTAAAATCATCAATCCTTGCAAGTACGTTCCTGCTGCATGTGCAACAAGTTTAAAAAGGAGTTGCAAAACAGTTGACAAGTTGACAATAGATCTTGCAAGTATGTTCTTGCTGCACGCATGCAAAAATAAATCAATAAGGAGTTGCAAGGAGTTGACAGTTGGCCATTTGGCCTTACATATACCTCTCACTGAAATCGGCATGAACAATCCTGTGGGCGGCACCACTGGAGTTGCGGGGAAGGTGTCCTGAAAACATTGGAAGCAACTCGTAGGCGATGCCATTGACGTTCACAGGAGCCAACTCTTACAGGTCAATGCTGCAGTCAGGTCCCCACTGATCACACTGAAGCACTCAGGTGCCCTTCCAACACAAGCGCTTCTCCTCCCCCAAAGTCCACCAAGTACCCAAAGTCGAAAAAATGTCCTGTTCTTCCTGATAGCTGCGTCTCTTCTCGAACAGCAGGGAGTGCCTTTGTGCACTTTGGACATCGGAATGGTAGTTGGCCGAGCACAATCTAAGGACATGTCGACATGTCAAGGATTGCCATGGCTGAATTTCAGGAAGTCCCATCATGTCCATCACTTTTTTGGCATCCTACAGTCACGACAGAAATGATATGCCTTGACCAACCAAAAATGGTTTAAATCGGTCTTGCCAAATCCCTTGAGCATTGATCATTTCGCCTCGTCTCATGTTCCCCAAGATCCCCAAGTAACTCAATCTGGTGGAAAATCCCTGCAGATTCCGCTGAGCCTTGCCATGTTTGGTCTTAACAGATACGCAACAACTTCTGCATGCTGACCAACTTAATCAACTTACGAGATGCAGGAGCCAGAAGACCAAGACCAGCGAAATCACGTCCACAGCCTGCGATGTTCCGAAGGTTGACCGGTGCAATTGTCAAATTACCCTCTGGTAAACTAACATAGCTATTAAAAATGGCCATTTATAATGGATTTTCCCATTAAAAATGGTGATTTTCCATAGCTATGTTAAATTACCAGAGGGTAAATGATATTAAATTGTACACAGCCGGCTAGCCAATCAGCCTTGAAGAGAATCCACAGTTCATGGTGGACGTATTGCAGCTAGTGCTCAAACCCAAACAAATCAAAGGCTACTATGTCAGCAGTCTAGCATCACATGGAATCGCGTGCGCTATATCTTCAGATACATCATGCATCAGGCACCATGTTTGATGTTTACTCGGGCTAGCAATTTCGGACAGTGCACAATCAACAAGTCAAAGTGTTAAGGCAGTGTTTGGAAATGGTGTCGACAAACCAGCACTACCATGAGAACCACATATTCGATGCTGCTCAAAGCACCTGGAAGACGAAATCGCCAGAGGCATCCACAGGCAAATAGCCATGCAACCACAGCCTGGCCGGAAACTTCAATGGTTCACCAAAAGCCTTGAGTCAGCTCTGAACCAGCTGATTATGATTGCAACCTTCAACAGATCAACTTCACAGGATTTTCCAACTGTTTGATCGGCTCAGTCGCAGCACAAAGTGTCGCAGCACCAAGTGTCACTTCTGTTATGATGCCAAGCTGCACCAAGTGTCCCTGCACCCGCAAATGGCCGGGTCTCCCACGTTGATGAGAGGCGGAAGCAAAGTGACCAAGCCTGAAACGTCTCTCTCGGTTGCGAGCTCAAGACGTCCCGTGATCATCCCTTGGTGTACCAGGCTCCAAACGTCCAATGCGAGAGCACGAGCGGAGATGCCAGCAGTGCTACCCTGACATGGCATTGACCGCTTGCCGCCCGAGTGTTGGGACATTCGTGTATCATCATCACAATGTGTACACATAATAATATATATATATATATATATGTATATATACATACATATATACGTATATACGTATATTATATATATATATACGTATACATATAGTATTGTTATATATAGTCTATATAGTTGTATTTATATTATGTACAATAATACAACATCGCAACAAAAATAGTGCCAAAAGAGATGACCCAAACATACCCAAACCACTTGAGATTCCTGAGAGTCTGTTGGGCTTCCCAGCTGTGAGCAGCACTTGTAGAGAAAGTAGCGCAAAGCCAAGGCATTGAAATATCACCTCAGGGCGCAATTGGCCAATTCATTTCCTATCATTTCCTCAAGCTGGTGATTGGGGTCCCAAACGGCCAGGGTGAGAATTGCAGAGAACCTCAGGCGGAGTTTGACGGAGCTGGAAAGCGGTGGAACCGCGGGTTCTCTGAGCTCCGAACTCGCCGCTGGCCACGAAGTGATAAACCACCAAGGCAGCAGCAGAAAAGAGCCTGGCAGCCGAGTTGTCTCACGAGGTCGTGGAAGGAAAACATCGAAAAGCGAGGCAGCCGTGCCCATAGGCAACCATTACCTGTCAAGACGGTCAAGACCAAAGGGAGAAATGACAGGAACGGAATCACATTGGTCCAGCTATGTCCAGCTGTTCACCTTGTTGGGTGGGGACTTCTTGGAGATCAACTGCATCGCATGATTGGCGAACATGGCGAGAAAAGACCTCCGGCCAAGCAGATCCAAGCAGCACAAACACAAGCAGCACAAGGCCGCAGGGAGGAAAAGTCAAGAAGTCACTAGGGAGATGAAGGTGTTTTTTGGATGAAGATTCCTGTTGCTTGATTGGTTCATACTTGTCTGCCAACATCTTCCAACCATCAACCCTCACAGGATGTGAGGCCGCCATGTATTTTTTTTCATTTCGCTTCTGGTTGTTCAGCAGCTTCCCCAGAGCTGCCCACTTTGGATCCATCAGACTGCGGCTCGGGAGCTTCGGCGGCTTCAGCAGGAGCTTCGGCCGCTTCGGCTGTCGATTTGTCACCAGCCTCCGCGGCCTCTGGCGCTTCAGCGGGTGCTTTGGGCGCTTCAGCTGGGCGGATCTTCGGTGCTGGCACCCCAATGACCTTGGGCGGTGCCCGGGAAACGGCCACCTTTGGGGTAGACGTCGCAGTATCTGCACCCGCTGATGCATCAGCTGCACTGGCGGCATCAGCTGGTGCTTCTGCAGCTTCGTTTGGTGCATCTGAGGATTTTTCTCCAAAGCGATCTGAACGTTTCTGCCGCTTCTGTTGCTCTTCCTCCGTGACCAGCAGCCGTTTGGTGCCAGCCTTGGGTTTGGCCTTGGGATTGCTCCTGGGCGGCCGCCCAGTTCGGCCTTGTCGCATTGCCTGCTGCTGGTTCTTGTAGAAGACCTGCGCATAGTGCATGGGGGACATGGCCTTTGGCACTGATTTCTTGGATTTTTTAACATCATTCACCGTGGCCAAGCGCATTTGTAGGAAGATGGGGGGCACGCCCTCACTGACCAGGATATCAGGAGTTCTTCTCCATGGTTCATCCTCTGTCTTGGGGAAGGAAAGTGCCTCCAAGGCCTTCTTGGCACCCTCAGCGTTCTTGAAGATGATGTTGGCACTGGAAGCATTGATCCATTCCACATACTTGTGCCCAAACTGGACAAAGATCTCTTCCATGTGATGAGTCTTCAGGAAGTCTAAACCATAAACGTGGACGGCATTTTTTCGCACTTGGGCCTCTGGATCAACCTCATGGCGTTCTTCTGCCGGCTGAGCAGAGGCCAACGGAGGCTCATCCTCGTCATCTTCGTCATCGCTCAATAGTTCCACCTTTGGCCGTTTGGGGTGTGAGGGAATGGCTTTGCCCACATGCTTCACAGGTTCGGAGTCAATGTCTTGGCCCGCAATGTCCTCCTCCATGGCTTCGAGTCATCGAGTCCGAGACTTTGAGCACTAAAGTCCTGAGGATCGGTGTTTCGGCAAGGATCGCTCCTGGCAAGACCTGGCACCTGAAAGAACAGGCATGACATGGCATGACATATACCACAAATAATTCGTGGATGTATTTTGTATATTTTGTGCATGATGTGGGTGACATGCCTTCTGACAGCCTCGATCAAGCTGCTGTCATCCACTGCCTCAAAGCTTGAAATTCAGAACGTAGAAGTGTATGAAGACCTCGCAGCAATTCACCCCTTCCGTGAATCAAAACGCAGGTCAGGCAGAAATCATCAAAATCAACAAACATCATCAGCGATCATTAAATTACAATAATCAAAGTATGTTGAAGTCATGAAAAGTGAGCCCACACTTTAGGGGCATCATCCTTGACCTTTCTCTTCTGATCTGGGTCCCTGCACCGACGTGTGCTCCTGCACCAGCCGGAAACCTGGAGGTACTTGTCAGTTCAGTGACAGATGTAGTGTGACAAAACTTTAGTGGTCGTGGCACACCCAACATACTCCACTTGGGTATGACTTCTCATGGGCTTGTCATGTAACCCCCAAAATGGCAAACACTTGGTGTGGATTGAACCGGATAAGTTAGACTCAGTTAGACTTGATGTCAATGGCCCTCGGATGCCCTGCCCTGGGCTAGGCCAAGCGAGAATTCTGACGGCAAAGCTTACGCAACTCTTTCGCTTTCCCAAGGTTTTGCTTACGTTCCTTTAACAAAGATTCTGCTTACGATTACGGCAAACTGTTGTCAAAATGTCCATGGTACGCAAAAGCGTTGACGGTGCATGGGCAGAAGATGGGCCAGCACGTGCATCCGAATAAGTACTGACTGCTTTCCCTGGTGGAGGAGGAAGAGTCCGAATCTGTGTCGTTGCGGGCACGTTTGCGCCGTTTTGAAGCGGCTTTGCTGAGGCTTTGTGGGCCAGGGGTCCAATGAAACAGTTTTCCGCGTACAGTGCGCTTCCGATTCGCTTTTCCTGAGATTCAACTTTGGAAATTGGGAATCTATAATGAAATTATCTTCTACTTTGCGAGGGCCGTTCCGCTACAACCGGAAACTGCCCATGTGCTGGATCTAAAATCCCTGGAACGTGAGCCATCAGCTGGAAAATGGATGCATGTTGCTACCACAGCAAACAATTCAGTTCAGTTGCTCTGTGTGTCTTGTTGCGTCATCACTGACAGCATGCATCCTTGTGAATGCCACTCATGTGGATTCATTGTAGCAGAGTACATCTATGGAGTGCTGTCCCTTCGCCACATCCTGACCAGTGCCCTTTCTCTAGCCCCACCTTGCTTGTGGAGGGGTCAAGCAAAAAATCTTGAGCCCGAGCTTGTGGCAAGTTTGGAAATTCCCCAAAGACCTTTCAAGAGTCAACACTATCAGTCTTGCGAGATTGCACGACGTTTGCATGACAGGAATCAGTTCAGCTCTCTTTCACTTCAAATAATTAACAATCATATACCAACAATTTTCAACATCAGCTCAAGATGGCCGGAGCTATTTTCGCCAGGGCAGTTCTTTGCAGTTCGTTGCCCGGTCAACAGCCTAAGTTGACAGAGATAAAACAATTCCTCTCAAGCCTGGCACTGAAAACCTTGAATCTCCCAGTTGCCGTTGTTGTCCATGTGGGTTTATCTAAAAACGCGGTATACAGCGGTATACCTACAAAACATGCCATTAAAATGTTATGACAATGATAAGTTGTTGGAGTTGCGGGACAATGGGGACATCATTAGCCGAAGCCATCCAAGATGTGCCAAGTCGCACTGGTTGCAAATGATCGCAAAGGATTCGCGCCTTCCACAAGGCACATCAATGATCCACCAAAATGGTCACCGAGCATCAACATTCGGACCATCTCCTTCATGAATCTTCATGATACATACTTGAACTGAGAGTCATTACCTATCCCATCAACATCATTCGACATCCACATCCCTCAGTATACAGCTATCCTGACTGGTCACCATTGTCACCACGCCACGTGTGCATGGCGACCAACCCTCCCAGCCTTCCGACCCTTGGCAAAGGACCAGGCCTATCCACAGGGCAGATCTTTTTCAATGCCAATTGGATCCGATTGATTTCAATCTCAATGCAACCCAATTGGCATTGAAAAATAAAACCCATTGAAACCCATTGAAACCCTTAAATGATCCACCATTTTTTCTCCTCCAGGATCCGCCGCAGCACAGCAACGTTCGCCGCCCGTGCATAGAGGCTGACCATAGCCATGACCTGGTGACCTGCCGGGGGAACCGAAAATTTGCCAGTGATATGTCGGATAGAACGATCACTAATGGATCACATACATAATGGAATATATTCATTAATATATATAATATGTGTATGTGTATATATATATACACATATATGCATAGATATATATATATATATATTAATATGTATTAATATTGGATCATAAATGGTGTGTGTTTGTATATCATTGTATATCTATGTTTTTGGGTATGTTTGGGCTCTTTACTTCCCAAATACCTTTGAGCACATCTTCATTTTTCAAGCATATGACAATGTGGGATAACGAAGCCTTGCAGCTGTGTGGCTCCCTTCAATCGCAATGCCAAAGATGTCGAGATGAACTGACCTGCATCAAGAATGGAATGCAAATGTGTCTTGATCCTTTTCTTAGAATCAGAGAATTGAAGCGCTATAGCCGCTATATGGGCTATGTATCACCATGAATTTCCCCTTCATCAATTTCGTTACAACTGCGCTGGATGCGGGTCATTGTACTGATACTCTGACTTACGGAATTTGCGCATATTTGCGCCAAAACTGTCCTTTCCAAAGTTCTGCCTGACTTCTTGTCGTCAGTCAGTTGTCTTGTCCTGAGCGAGAATGCTGCAGCTGCAAGGTGAGCAGGACGTTTACGTGTCGCGTCGCCAAATTGATGTATTGCGAAACGAGAATCTGCTCACTGCAGGCATGCACACAGCCTGGCGAAACATTGACATCAAATAGCATCAAATGGCTCAAATTGGGGGTAAAGAAAGCAATAAAAATACATCAGAAGAATTTAACGATTTTCAGCAATAAAAATACATCAGAAGAATTTAACGATTTTCCTGGAAGTTAACCATGTATAACCATGTAGAAACTGATGCTGGCTCGACATTCGACAACTCAACTTGAGCGCCCTTGACCTCCTCGCAAAGCTTCGAAGGCCTCACCTGTCGGGGATATTCCACTGATTTCACCACGTTGGATGCAAAGCTTGGGGATGTTTGGATATGTTTGGGGTATGTATTTCGATTATTTCGTGTACAAATTGTACAAGTACAGCTACAATGCTGAGCTCTACTTTTATACCCCTGACTGACAAAAGGCGGGAATAGCGCTGCTGAATCAGTTGGTGTGCTCTGGAAACCACTGCCCTGTCAATGAGATTGTGCTCTTCCAACAACTCCCGAGCACGGTCAGAGAGCGCTTTGGCAAACGGTTCCTTGCTCCGGGTGTTGTGACTGTGAGGCATCATTAAGTCTGCGAAGGAGTTCAAAAGCTCGCAATGATTTCCACAGTTCATGTTCCGTCGGAATGCATCTTGGAGGAGCGCGCTGCTCTCATTAGGCGCAGCCGTCAGATCCATAACAACTTCAAATCGCTCTACGAGATCTAGGGCTGTTTTGAGATCCGACTCTGTGGGTGCAGAAGGCAAGTGCAGCAAGTGCCGCGTTAGACAGTTACTGGCTTGTGCCAAGTGATAACCTTTGTGGTAGCCACGGCAGCCTGCCGTGAAGATTCGCTCGCCATGATCGAAGCGTAAAGGAGACAACATGTCCAGTTCAGACCGTGAGATGCGGGGCTGAAACAACAGCTGGACGAACTTTGATAGAGGACCTCCAATACAATCTGGGTGTGTGGACGTAAATGCCCGAGGGTCTCCAGAAAGGTTGGCAATACAGGTTGGCTGACAGAAACGAAGCCAGGACAAGTATCGCTCTATAGGATCGCGCACCAGCAGAACTGTCAGGTAGGAGCCCCAAAAACCGGTGCTCGAAAGGGCTGCATACCATCTGTAGCGCTGCTCAGATCCATTGTATGGTGCTTCACTTAGCTGGCCATCGTCCCAGGCAGTGAAACTGGGTTCCATCGCGACAAAACCAACACCCTTGGAGTACAGCCCTTGGACCTCTCTTGCGGAGAGATCACGCCATTCCGACCCGCCAACCCCCGACATGTCATCTACTCGGCAGTTTTGGACCAAACCACCCCCACCACGACCACCCATCAAATACCATTCAGCTGCCATGTCACATACACTCGTTCCACCTGTCCTCATTGGGTGGAGCATCACTATTGGCCTGATGGAATGTAGGCCCAGTGCACAACGAGCAGCAAAATGGCCCTTGGTTCTCATGAGATGAGAACGCAGCTGCACTGGAAGTGGAGATGCAATGTACCAAAGGGCATTGGATGGCACGCGATACAGCCTCTCAGTGGCAAAGTACACGTCTGTGTGATAGCCGCAAACTTCGCCGTTGTCTTCTTGCAATAAATTCAACATGTTACTATAATATTGGTGGTGAACCAAAACAGCATAGTTGAAGAGAGGAGAGCATGTCAAACGGCTGAAATGATCGAAGGTGGCTTCTATATCGTCGCAGCGGATCTGATTCTCATTCCGCCCAAGTACTGCCACATCAAATCTCAGCAGCAGGGCCTCTCTGATTTGTTTGATAAGTTCTCCTGGTTTCCAGTGAACAAAATCTTCCATGATCAAGCAATAGGTCGCGCGGTTTGCTTGACATCGCTCCAAAATATGCAGATGGACATCCAGCCGTGCATGGGCCACGGCACTGCTGCCAAAGCCGTTTAGCCGCAGACCTTCGGCTAAAAGTTGTCCTTCAAAGCGCTGCCTGCGGAACTTGGACTTCTCATGGACCACGAAGCCACCACCAAAGCTGTCAGCAGACGTTGACGGAAAGGCATTGAAGAACAGCAAACTGACCGATAGGAAGGACATGGATCCATGGCGTCACGCAATGGATGATTCAATCTGCTTTTTATGTGTATATATATATATATATTTTTCCCGAGAGCGTCTGAGCGCAGGGTTCTTCCAATAGTGGGGGTCTGTATCTTATCTTCTCATCTTCACATCTTCTCATCTTCACATCTGTATCCCGTCTTCTCATCTTCACATCTGCTCATCTTCACATCTTCTCTCACATCTGCTCATCTTCACATCTGCTCATCTTCACATCTGTTCATCTTCACATCTTCTCTCACATCTGCTCATCTTCACATCTGCTCATCTTCACATCTGCTCATCTTCACATCTGCTCATCTTCACACCTTCTCTCACATCTTCTCATCTTCACACCTTCTCT
>Ga0126342_10023687_pt1 | contig 10019 bp, 10 predicted proteins | sample Cyp1metagenome_FD_92528 | JGI IMG/M metagenome (GOLD analysis project Ga0126342, IMG submission 92528) | Coral microbial communities from Lord Howe Island, Old Settlement Bay, Australia - Cyphastrea 1 metagenome | ecosystem: Host-associated > Invertebrates > Cnidaria > Coral ... | reverse complement strand
TGCATGTATTCCCTGTGGTTTGCAATTTTTTAAACATGCGGAGTGGGCCCTACCATTTAAACATACGTACAGAACTGGTATTTCATACTACCTCCGAGCCTGACTGCCCTGGCCCGGCCACCAAATATTTAAATGTGATTACCGCATAATATATGTATTCGTGTCAGCTCGTAGGATTTCCGCCCAAAAAGCTGGTACACAGCATTGCCAATCCCTCCTGGCGTAGAGCTTCCAGCGCGTGACTGGCTCGGCTTGGAGTAGGCGTGTGCACCTGCACCTGCAAGTTTTCGAGTTGGGATTTCGACAGAGTTTTCAGGATACAACGATGTATATATATATATATTATATACTATATTTATACTGATAATATACTAATATATACTAATATATACTGTATAATGTGTACTTCAGGACTTTGGACTGAGTCGGAATGATTGTCGGGCTGCTTGAGAGACAAGGGCACAGGAGAAACTTTCGCATCACGAAGAGAATCATGGACGAACCAGCAGAATTGAAGCTCATCACTACACAAACTAATGGGAAAACATGGGAAAACCATGGGAAAACCCGTCAAAAAATCCCATGGGATCTTCCCCTCGTTGCACCGTGGCAGCGTGGCACCTTCTCCTCTGTGTCTGCGAGTGCAGCTGCAGGCAGCGATGGTACACGCTCTGCCATGGGCAGCAGAGGCTCTGGCAGCTCCAGCTGCAGCACCTCGCAATTCTTCATCCAGTAATCGCTGTAGCGCGCCTGGCTAAATGCTATAGGAAAAGGGACAAAAATTGGATGAACATGATGAACATATATTACATAGGAGATGTGAATAGAGATCTGAATAGTATGGAATGGATGAGGCACAGGATGTATTGTTCGTAATGATCATATTGTGATTAGCGTTTTTCTTAAGATGGACTTGGACGCATTCAAGGGGTCGCCTTGATTCCCAATTTTGTGAAAACAGGACCCTTTCGCATTCGTTTCACGATACGAAGCCCACCAACTTGCTGGGCGCCAGGCCAGCCTCTTTCTCACCGAAGTATCTGTGCAAAAAGCAGTTGAAAAAGTCTGCGTGCGCGAAAATTGCAATGACCTTCAGCCACAGTGGCAGCTCAGACAGCTCAGACAGCTCAGACAGCTCAGACAGCTCAGACAGCTCAGACAGCTCAGGTGCCAAGGGGTGTACTGTACTAGCGATAAGGACAACTCCAGCAACTCTCCAATGTCAAGATATGTCAAGTAGGCTGCATGTTCTCATGAAAAGGGGGAAATCATCCAGGTACAGCAGGAGTTTCCCTTGCAAGCACGCCAACACAGTACACACTACCATTACACACTTCTTTCTGTGCTCACATGATATACGTACATTGCACATCATATTTGGTTTCCAACTGCGAAGGAACCAAGGAATAGAATCTACATTAGATGTTTCATGATGTTTAACCGACCTTCATTTCATTTCAACATGTTCAACTCATTCCATTACTTCACCAATTTTCACCTTATCTTCACCTTATCTTCACCTTATTTTCACCTTTCTACACCGCCCTCTCCCGCCTTCTCCTGACGGTGGCTGAGCCATGCCACGAAGAGATCCACGCGTCGCTCGAAGTCGCGGCGAGATTCGCGGCGGCCTCGACGCGAGCAAAAGAAAACGTATCGAAATGTAAATGTGAATCATATGGAAATATAATGGACATATAATGGACATATATTGAATCATGTGGTCACAGTTCATTTCCTTTTGTCTGTCTGATTGAAAAAACAGGTTGTATGATCAAAGCAGCTGCAAAAGCCGATTACATGTCTCCACACCGGTAGGCGCAGCTTTCTGTCCAGGCCTTCTTTAGCGAACAAGCGCCTTGACTCTTGCACAGTGATGTCTTGACGACATTCCTCTGGCACATACCACCAGACCTGACAAGATTTGACAAGATTGGAGTGGCCAGTTGGAAGGTGCCCAGTTGAGAAGGCTAGGAATTGTCAACCAAACACGAGCACGCTGCTGTCGCGAGGATCCAAAAAGATGTGACATATTTTGGTCACAGGAATTTTCTAGACCAAAAGTCTCAGAAGGCAAACATGCAAAGCTAAGGAACATGCTAACGAACTCCAGTAAGCAATACAATCTGCTGTGGTGTTCAAAATTGCAGCGGGCCGAATCCCACTCCTTAAGCTGTCCAAATCCTGGTTTACCAGGGTAATCCTTTCTATCCACAATACCGTGCCACATGTGCAATTTGCATGTTTGGTCAAGTTATTCTCGTCTAATTCTTGGCAAACTTTGCCTTGATTTATACGTAGTATAACAAGAACTATGTAAGCAAATTACCCGCAAAAAGGTTGTTTGTAGTCTTTTGATGTTTTCTAGGCTAAAACCAAAGAAGAATCTGTGTTTGCTACAAACAGGTGAGGAATCTCTAAAACAGTTTGTTTCACCCTGCTGGAGCTTCACCCGAATAACCTGGCAATTGGTCGTGCGTATTTTTTTTGGTATCTGTTGGTGTTTTGTTTTTCTTATGGGTTATTCAATTTAAGGGATTATAATTTATAATAATGGAATATAGGGATTGCACCGGCATAACGTCAGCATCGCGGTCAGCATCGCAAATCCACCGCAGCCTCTGGTAAATCTCCAAAGTCCACTGTCTGAAAGGCTGCACGCAGTTCCGAGGTCGGCCTTGTGAGATCGTTCGATCAGATAGTTCTCTATGGGCGACGGCGATAAATCTGCAAAATATTCAGAGAACGTATCTTTGTAGAAATGGCCCCATGAAGTTACATCACAGTTCACCATCCACCTTTGAGTCCATGATTCCTGTATGACATGCGGGTAATCAATCAAATAAAACCGCACCGGGTTTTCAATGGTTTCCCCATGTTTCCCCTTTTCCAACAGAAAACGTTGTTCAAATTTGTTCAATGCTAGATGTCATTGCCGTGGACACGATCTCTGGGCCTGCCGATGTCACATGAGGCTTCCAGGTGTTCGCTGGCCAAAGCTGTGACCACGTGATGCCCTGAAGCAATTCCCATCCTCTTTAGGATGGGAATGGGTCCAATGGGTCCAAGGTGCGCAAATGAAAAAAAAAACACATCAATACGTCAGGTATTGATCAATATATATCAATATTGATCATCTAGAGTCTAGAGTGGAAATGTTGACAGGCCCCCAACAACAGGATTATTTGGTGGCTACTATCTTTTGAACCAAGCCCACACACCCAGTGATGGTGTCTCTCGTTCTTGACCGGACTTTTGCCTGGTGACTCTGGCCCTATCATGTTTGGCAAGGAAGGCAGACTGTTCATGACTGAGTGCGGTGGAGAATGACAAACCATTGAACATTATTATCATTATTAAAACATATTAAAGCAATGTCGAACAACATGAAGATGTTCATAGTGTTCATCTCACTCGACAGGAAAAAGATGTCCACCCCCTACCGTTCCCGGTAGCCGTCGGCAATCTGGCTATGCCTGGAGGAGATGCCAACAAGCCGGTCTGAATGGCACGTGTCAAGGGTGAACCTTGGAGCTGGTGGAGCTGGTGGAGCTGGTGGAGCTGGGAGATGATCCATGGAATCCATGGGATTCAAACTGTCCATGGCACACGTCATAAACACGGGAAGCATCACATACCAAGGATGGGATGATAGAAATATCTTGGACGCACACAAGAGCCGTTCAACTTGACTCACCAAGGAACTAACAACTAGGTCCACGTGTTCACGGGACATCAAAGGCTTTAATTCTGCTGCTTGTTCTTCACCCTTGGAAGTCAATTGCGCATCCCACATGTCACCTTGGTGGCACCAATTACGGTAAGACACGGTACGTAAGACGCCAAGCATGTTTAGGACGGTGATACTATCGTGCTGCGGCATATGATGGCACATGCAACATCCGAGCATTCTTGCACGGCAAGACCCGACCAATTTTTGTGGTTTGTGAATTTGAGTGATCTTGGTTGCCACATGACAACAGGACCGAAAAACATGGAAGCAGCCACTGGGATCAAGAAAAGTCACATCACCTCAAAACGCTGAACATCTCCAAGTTACCTGGGTCCTGGTGATGCTTCGCATAATGTACATTGTACTCACTTTCCTGGGGCCGGGCATCTTTTGACCTTCCACCTATTTGACCTTCCACCTATTTGACACAGTGAATTTCTCTTCCCAACTTCAGCTTCAGAGTAGACACGCAAAACAAATGCTACATAGAGATCTTCACAGGTCTTCACATCAATCAACTGCCAGAAGGCTTTATTGATATACACGAGTCGAGTCATGTGAACTTAGAACGCCTCACACCTTCAACATCCTTTGACTACGTTTTTTATTCACTTTCGAAAAGCCAAGGATCTCCATGGCGAACCAGCAGCAATCGTTGCCCCGTGGCAGCCGTGGACGTAGCTGTGATGGTCCCAGTCGCAGGCAGCGGCTGAGCCCACTGGAGCACGGAGAGGCATCCATGGAAGCATCCCATGGCTGCGGCCAAAACTCCAGCCTTTCTGTGGACAAAAATGGATAAAACCATATAAAACCATATAAAAACATAGATAAAAACCATATGGTCTGGTCTTAGAAAACTTCATACCTGTTCAATTATAGTATTATGTTCACTTCTGCTTGTCTCAGGTGTTGCGGATGTAGATGATCTGGATGGTGGTTTGAAGCTGCTTGGAAGGTGATAGAGGCCCAAATCAGGAAGGACAAGACAAACATATTTGACATAATCAACCAGTTCTGCGGTTGGCTAAGCTGGAAAGTTAGATAAGCCTCTCGGATAAGATGGATAAACCCACGGCGATGTCACCTCCTATGTCAAAAACGATTGATGTAGTTTTGCTGGGAATGGCAATGGCTATTTACGGCTATTTGGAGTAAAGCACCTGGCAAGGTCTAAGAGTCTGTTTGCTTACACCAACCGAAGTCATGGAGCTTGCTGCGGCTGTCGCCGGTCACTGCTTTGTCATCCACTTGCATATCCATCTGCTCTTGCAGCGCTTTCCCAACCAAATTCAAGGCGGCGAGTGGCAGTTTCATCATGAAACTTTGTAACATCACAGGTTTGATGCACCACCTGCACCTTACCGCCACATACGTTGAATAAACGGTGAACCCCTGAATCCATTGGATGCATCATATGCATCGTTGGGTAAAGCAAACAAGTTTAGCAAGACATGCCGGAAGCCACTTCGACTGATCTGTGAAGTCTGTGAAGTCACTGGGACTTCTGATGGCTCCTTTTGAACGGTGCTCTCACCACTCGCCTGGACACATGGGATGTTGAGACACAACGATGCTTTCGCATATGCTCGCTGACAGCCGAATCTTGACCCAGCAAGGTGGCCAGCTACACATCCCAGTCATAAGCTTCAAAAATAATCACGATGTTCAGCAAATTTCAGCAATAGTTTGGGACCCATATGGACCCATTGACCCCCGCATCGACTCGCCTCCTCCATCTTAGATGGAAGGCCATGGCCGAGGCACCGAGGCACAAAAAACGGTAACCGCCACAGCCAACTTCAGAAAAAACTGCCCTGCCAGACTTTGTGCCACTGATGCCATTAATATCCATTAATGCTGTTGAAAAAGAATGAAAACAGAAATCTGATGTTGGAAACTAAGGCCAGGTTGATCAAGAATCATCAAGGTTCAGTCGGTGTTGTTAGCATTAAGGGCATATAGGGACATCATTTCATGTCCATTTGGACTAGTCATGGACTCTCATGTTGTGGGCAGCCATGCGTGCTGAAAAAGTATGGCTTCGAGGGCAGGCGTGGAGACATGGCTTTTCCCACATGATCCAGAAACACACATATAATTACCCATTACAACGCCTGAAATCCATCATCAGTCAATCATACATGTCCTCTTGATACTGGAGCTGCAACAAAAAGACACACCAAAAAGAGATAATCCAAACAATTCAAATAATCCAAATAATCCAAAACCCATACATTTCAATACCAACATCCAAAGATCTGGAATTTTGGAACTCCTTGGAACTCCTTGGAACTCCTTGGAACTCCTTGGAACTCCACAACAGTCACAACATTCAGGTGGCCTTCCTCAGTTCAGCATCTTCAAAGAGAAGTCGCGTTTGCAGCTCCATGTCCTGTGGGGAGCCAAGACACCCTAGCTATGGCACCACTCCAACCCTCCAAGCTGATAGACAAGCATAAACATGTCCTAAACATGAGAATTCACATGAATTCTGGTATAGAATGGTGTATAGTTTCTTATATATGTAACATTCTATATATCTTATATATATATGGCTAAAAGTCAAGAGGATGGTTTATGTGTTGTGGCTATCCCAGAATGTGAATCTAAAAACGAGTGTATAAGTTCCTATTAAACTCATGACCATCCCCCAACATGAGCAATTCGCCCAACTCTTGAACATATAATGCAGATATTACAACCAATATAATGTATACACCAAGTGAGTGGATCCTCCTAATACCTGATATCATAACTATATAACTAACATTAGGTATATCTATAGTAAATCTATAGGTATTATATGTATATATATATACATGTATATATGTTGTTACATAGTGTTACATTATATCATCTACATACCATCTACATATCGTATAGATATCGCGTCACAAATTTCTGGATCCTCCCAGACCCCAACTCTGCACTCTGCACCTCCACCTCTGGGCGACGTTGTTCTCGCTGCTCTTCCAAGTCACGCAACTCTTCGCGGAGCTTCGGCAGCTGCAGCACAGTCACGGTCTGCCACAAGCCGAAAAAATGTGGAAAAAAAACACCTGGTGAAATTGAAAATAATGTGGAAATATATCAAATAACGGAATAATCAACCAGCCCCCCTGTGAGTTTGTCTGAAGAATTAAGGGAACATCGCCAAAATCCAACGGTTACTGTCGCATCATTTGTCCTTATTATTTGATGGCCGTCCCGTTAAACCCACTGATACGATGCTCTTTTTTGGGACGTGGCAAGTTGTCATGTTTTAAATCCGTAGAGAAAGTCCAGTGGATAGTATTCAACACATGACTTAAATGCCGTCCAAAACTATACCATCATTGCTTGGTTTTTATGTCTCTTTGTGCCCAGAAACGAGACCATGTGAATTAAATGTAACGTGAGTCTCATCAAAAAATGTGGAGGGATATACCTCTCTTCCAGAGTTGTTTGCCTTTCAAGGCAGGGTTCACATAAATTATGTTAGACAACCCAGAACTGAAAACATGCCAGCAAGACATATTGACAGGCTGGCAGAGCCACATTTGCCAGCACACTCAAGGCCTAGTGCAGGGCAAGTGGATGGAATTCGTGTCGAAAGGCGGTTCAATGGGATGAAGAATAGTCAGTGATTATATATAGAAGTCAACATATTATAACTAATTATAACATATAGAAAGTCAGCCACTTTAAGTTTTGAATAGTTTTGACAGTGCTGCGACCATGTGATCCTGGTGTACCACATTGTACCAGGATTGTATCACTGATGCACCGAAAACTCTCTGAGCTTCACCTTGACATCCATGGTGTCCATGCCATCCGCGACGGCAGCGGCTTCTTTCATTGGCTGCACGAAGGCCTATCTTCCACAGCACATGGCAGGTGAGGCATCAACGATGAAGTGGAATGCCTTCCTCAACAAAATCATACATCTCGGAAGTCATTGAAGCCATTTATCATTGGTGTCCAAACTGCAGGCATGTTTCAATGTTAAAGATCGTATGTTGATACTTTGGGGTACGTTCAGTCTCATCAAGAATCCATTTTGTTGGATGTTCAAAACACTTCAAACGTGGATCCCATGAAAGGGACATGAATTGGATTTTTCTTCAGGATTTCACACCGGGCCCCCAAAACATCCCGGCAAAAAATGACCAGAGATTGATGTTTTATTGTTCCATATATTTTATCAACAGATTTACTATGATTTGCTATGTTTTACCATATTTCACCTCATTTTCACCATATTTTACCAATGGATTGACATTCTGTTGACATCATCAGCTCAGCTCAGCTGGGCCTCCGAGAAGGTTTCGGCATCCACAGCACAGGTGGCCGCCATTTTGGTGGCAAAGTTGGGCTCGGAGAGAGTCGTGCGCACTTCATCGCCTTTGAGGTGGAAAATGATGGAACATTGGATACCATATGGATGCCATATGGCATATGATATATAGGCATTGGTATCCATATTAGTCATGTTCCATCATTTGATATGGCATATGGTATCCATTTGATGATATTTGATGATATTTGATGATATTTGATGATATTTGATGATATTTGATGATATTTGATATAGGCATTTGACGATTGGAGTTGATTGAATAAGACATGAACTACGTAGACTTAAATGCCATGAAATATGGGTGGACGACGATTGGTTGACATGAGCTGTGATGGGATCCCGGGATCCCTGCATATCCCGCCGAGGAACGAGTTGGGGTGGAGGAGACCCTCATCAACATGCAACACAGTTCCATGAGCGCCAAGATGGGCGTTCGCCTCGGGGCAGTGGATGGCATGCTCTGTTGAATGTTTCCTCAACGTGTCATTGACGTGTCATACATGTTGTGAAGGTGGGAGGTCAAGTTCGTTACAGGTGCCCAATCAATGATCCACACTTTGCGAGCTGCAGAGGTGAATGTGAATGTATAATTAGTTGTATATTGTATTAGTTTCACAATGTTTCACATATTACATTCATGATCAATGAAAAATGATACCTATCTGTATTATATTGTATTATAGTATCATACTATTGCAGTTTGACATAGTTTGACGCTGACCTGGGTGGATCCTGCTCAATCATCTCAATCCCACCGCTGAGAGACCCAGACTCGTCATTGGTGCAGTGTTGATGCACAGCCTTTCGCAACTCAACGCCATCCTGTGAGGGGATGGATTTGTTCCTTATGGGATGAGTGTTTCATGTGTTTCCAAGGGAATCCATCCCAGTATGCTGGTTCAAAATGGTTCAAATGGATGGATACAGTTGGAATCAGTTGGATACTGGAACTATGCTCTGGGGATCTCTGTCAAAAATGAAGGGCCGTGTGCCCTGCGCTTACACTCCTGCTTGCTGAAGTTCAACAATTGAAATCGTCCACTCTCCACCTGGCTAAGAACGGTTGACTGAAATCAGTAGATATAGCATGATATTGACATTCACTATGCTACAGTCCGCAAAATGATCCAGTGACATCCAGCACCTCCGATTTTGCCTTTGTCACCAACTCCTCCGCAGCCTGGGAAATGCACCAACATGCACCAACATGCACCAACTTACCCTCCACACTGTGGGTGTCGCTGTGAGCCTCTGCCACTTATTATTGACATTGACTTGCTGATCCCAACCCAACATAGTCTTTTCGCGTCTCCAAGGGATTGAAGCTGTGTTTCCCTCTTTCAGATTTACATGATGTTTCCCCAGCGAAATCAATGGAGAACAATTGTTTCTGCAATGGTGAAATGTGATGGGAATTGGGATCTTGCTGAAGGTTCTTCTTGCGGCACAACCTGTGGACCCCCCAACCCATAAATGAGCAAGTATGATCAAGTTGAATATGTTGAATGGGTCACTGCCCTGTCAATCTGCATGTCGTACCAATGGTCATGCAGTGAAAGAGATCCATGACATTCCATGACATTCCAGGAATCCATGACCAAATCATCCACTGAGTCCACGGTTCCGATGTATTCCGATGTTGCAAAGCCTCCACTGCATTGGCCTTTTGCGTGCAACGATTCACCACCTTCGTCGAACGGGTCACATCCCATATCATCACAACTGTGCGCGTGGACTCATCCAGTGCCCCAGTGCCCAGTTCAAAAATGGAAACATCGAATCACCTGTTTCGAGGGCGCAAACTTGAAAAGCCCTGGACTTTCCTGTGCGGCTACCTGAACGACCTCCGCGCGGTTGCTGCGGGTCTATGCATTGCTTTCAGGCCTAGGCAGTGCACAGAAGCGAACAGTTCAGTTGTGGTGTGTGCTTGTTGTGCTTGCACTGACT